>MAAC01019020.1_pt1 | contig 73646 bp, 66 predicted proteins | sample 1115981 | NCBI WGS metagenome assembly MAAC01 (sample SAMN04961126, study PRJNA320927) | seawater metagenome | isolation source: sample BD02T64 sea water enriched with oil for 64 days | place: USA:Gulf of Mexico | collected 2013-07-27
GTAATAAAACCATAGATTGGGTCGTTTATGATTTTGAGTTTGTTTTGCGAATTCAATCTTTATAATATTTTTAATAAAAGAATGATTTTTAAAGTACTTCGGAATTAAATTTGCAGTACTGTTTAAAATTCATTTTTAAACAAATAAAAAACAAATATACGTATATGAGCGATATAAAAGTACTTTGGGTAGACGACGAAATTGAATTATTAAAACCACATATTATTTTCCTTGAAAAGAGAAATTATAAGGTTACCGAAGCAAAAAGTGGTGCTGAAGCATTAGAAGAATTAAAAAGTCAAAAATTCGACATTGTTTTTCTAGATGAAAATATGCCTGGATTAACTGGATTAGAAACTCTAGCCGAAATAAAAGAGCATCAAGCAACATTACCTGTAGTGATGATAACTAAAAGTGAAGAGGAATATATTATGGAGGAGGCAATTGGATCTAAAATTGCCGATTATCTAATTAAACCTGTAAATCCAAATCAAATTCTATTGAGTTTAAAAAAGAATTTAGACCATACTAGATTAGTTTCAGAGAAAACTACTTCCAGTTACCAACAAGAATTTAGAAAAATTGCAATGGATTTGTCTATGGTCAATTCTTATGAAGGTTGGGTAGAGATGTATCAAAAATTAGTTTATTGGGAATTAGAATTAGAGAATATTGATGATTCTGGTATGTTCGAAATTTTAGAGTCGCAAAAAAACGAGGCAAACATTCAGTTTTGCAAGTTTATAGATAAGAATTACTCCGATTGGTTTAAACATAATCAGGATGCACCTGTAATGTCACATACTCTATTTAAAGATAAAATTCTACCAGAAATAACAAAACAGAAAACCTTATTAATAGTGGTGGATAATTTACGTTACGACCAATGGAAGGCTTTTGAACCATTTGTAGCAAGTAGCTATAAAAACAATACTGAGGAACTTTATTATAGCATTCTTCCCACAGCAACTCAATATGCGCGTAATGCTATTTTTTCTGGGCTAATGCCTAGTGATATGGAAAAATTACACCCAAACTATTGGCTAAACGATACCGAAGAAGGTGGGAAAAACATGTATGAAAAGGAATTTTTAGAATCACAATTAAAACGATTAGGAGTAAATTTAGATTGGAGTTATCATAAAATTTCTAGTTTAAAACAAGGTAAACGATTGTCTGATAATTTTAAAAGTCATAAAAATAACGATCTTATAGCAGTGGTTTATAATTTTGTAGACATGCTTTCACATTCTAAAACTGAAATGGAAGTTATAAAAGAATTGGCATCTACCGATAAGTCTTATAGATCCTTAACCCAAAGTTGGTTTAAAAACTCACCTCTTTTAGATATTATCCAACAAGCATCGAATTTAGGTTTTAAATTAATTATAACAACAGACCACGGTACTATTAATGTAAAGAACCCAACGAAAGTAATTGGGGATAGAAATATTAGTGCAAATCTTAGGTATAAAACAGGTAGAAGCTTGTCTTATGATGAAAAAGATGTGTTAGTTTCTAAAAATCCAAAAGATATCCACCTACCTTCTATAAATATGAGTAGTTCTTTTATATTTGCCAAAGGAGATTTATTCTTTGCCTATCCCAATAGATACAACCATTTTGTAAGTTATTACAGAAATACTTACCAACATGGAGGCATATCATTAGAAGAAGTTATCATTCCTTTTGTTGTTTTAGACCCTAAGTAGTATATTTGTAAGTATGTTCTTACATTTATGTATATAATCGATTTTTTTTGCAAATAATCGATATATATTTCTATATTTGCTTTTATTGATCTAATGGAATACACCTTTACAATACAAGATTTGCCAAAGATTGCAGAAAAAGTACTGTTTAATACATCAAATAAGATTCTCTTATTTTATGGAAATATGGGTGTAGGAAAGACGACAATGATAAAAGAACTAGCTAAAAGATTAGGTGTAAAAGATACTATTAGTAGCCCCACCTTCTCCATTGTAAATGAATATGAAATAGATAATGATAAAGTATATCATTTCGACTTTTACAGAATAAAAAATGAAGAGGAAGCTTTAGACATAGGCATTGAAGAATATTTTTATAGTGGAAATTGGGTTTTAATAGAATGGCCAGAAAACATTAAAAGTTTACTGCCTTTAGAGAGCACAAGAATTAATTTAATAAAGAATAAAAACGAAAGCAGAACAATAAACATGATGCCAGTGAAATAAATTGATAACGATAAAATATACATAATAATTACTTTTAAATGATGTCCCAAATCGCAAGTTTTTAAGAATGCTAATATTGAAAAAAGTGTAACTTACTAAGATACGACCATCTTAATTTATATACTTGTCTTTTTCTGTGATAGGTTTGTACTATTAACCTCACAAAAAAAGAACATTATGAAACTTACAAAAGTATTATTTATCGTTGCAATTTTCGGAACTGGTTTATTTGTTTCTTGTACTCCTGAAAGTATAGAAGATGGACAAACAGAACAACAAATTACACCACCAGACATCCCAAGACAGGGGTAAATACAGTCTTGTACACGGGGGTATTATTGTTGTAATTATAGCAAGTACCCCCTTATTATTTTATTTATATGAAGATTTTCCAGCTAATTCACAAGTTTGGGAAACTTTTTTATTTACATTAGAAACTAATTACGCTTCGGTTTCTCATTTAGCCTGGTATTTAACAGGTAAAGTAATTCCATTATTTCTTTTACTAATTTGGTTTTTCACCTGTAAACATTGGTGGCATTGGATTATATTGGCACCTATAGCCATGTATTCGTTTCAATTATGGGGAATTATTAATGAAAGTAATCAACTTGATGAAGTTGAACTAATCTATATACTACCATTATTGATGATTCTCATACCTTCAGTTTATGTGATTAGAGCAAAACTATTTGACAAGGTTCGAGGAGACGATTTAAAATCTTTTGAAGAAGAACTGGGGCAAAAAAGATCGACTTGGCAACAAATAAAAGATTTATTTAGATAATCTTACATTTCTTTCAATTAATAAATATTTCCGTAACTTGGTACATACAACAAATCACTAATGTCCAAGCCAAAATCACCGTTTACCAAAGCACAATTACTTCCTCAAGAAGAAACCTTAGAGATTTCAAAGCAAAAAGGAAAACTCATAATTGGCATACCAAAGGAAACTTATTTTCAAGAAAAACGTATTTGTCTAACACCAGATGCGGTTACAGCTATAGTTGCTAATGGCCATAATGTAATAATTGAAAACGGCGCAGGTAATGAAGCTGGTTTTTCCGATAGAGACTATAGTGAAGCTGGTGCAGAACTCACCAAAGACACTAAAAAGGTATTTGGATGCTCTATTGTCTTAAAAGTTGAACCCCCTACCCTAGATGAAATTGAACTCATCCAACCTAAAACAGTTTTAATTTCTGCTTTACAATTAAAAACATGTAAAAAGGAATATTTTGAAGCTTTGGCAAAAAAGAAAATCACTGCTTTGGCATTTGAGTTTATAAAAGATGTAGACCACAGCTATCCTGCAGTAAAAGCATTAAGTGAAATTGCTGGAACAGCTTCTGTACTAATTGCTGCAGAATTAATGGTCAATGCAAAAAAAGGAAATGGCCTACTTCTAGGAAATATAAGTGGAGTTCCTCCAGTAGAAGTCGTGATAATTGGTGCAGGAACTGTTGGTGAATTTGCAACCCGATCCGCATTGGGCTTAGGAGCCAATGTAAAAGTTTTTGATAGCTCCATTACAAGATTAAGAAAACTACAGATTAATGTAGGGAGACCTTTACATACTTCTACTCTACAGCCCAAATATTTAATGAAAGCCTTACTAAGGTGTGATGTAGCTATTGGAGCTTTGCGAGGAAAAAACAGGTCTCCTGTAGTAGTTACTGAAACTATGGTTGAAAATATGAAAAAGGGAGCTGTAATTATTGATGTAGGTATTGACATGGGAGGTTGTTTTGAAACCTCTCAAATGACTTCTCACAACAATCCTACCATTATAAAACATGATGTTATTCATTATGCTGTCCCTAATATACCTGCACGATACCCCAAAACGGCATCAATTGCTATAAGCAACATTTTTTCGCCTTACTTATTAGATATTGCAGAATCTGGAGGAATTGAAAATGCGATTAGATTTGATAGTGGTTTGAAAAATGGGTTGTATTTTTACCGTGGAATTTTAACAAATAAATCCGTGGCAGGTTGGTTCGATATGTCTTATAGCGATATTAATTTGATAATCTTTTGATTTTAGAATAAAGAATATAGATTTAATAACACAATAAACCCATAAAACCTACACATGAGTCTATTAAAACGTTTTGCTTTTTACCTTGGTGGCTTTGGGATTGGCCTAATTTTATTATATTTTTTTGTTGGCGGTAGTGGTGCCTCCTGCGAGTTTGACTATAGTCCAAATTCCAGGACGAAAAAAAACATTAGATCAAAAGAGCGAATAGTATCTGAAAAGTCGTGGAATACCCTAAGCCAAAATCAATTAGACACTTCAGCTATATCTTTTGTAATGTTAAAAGGGAAGGTTCTTTTTTCGGAAAGCAATACACAATTAGATTCTTGTAATATCTATGTGATTGAAGGGAATGTTGCTCCAAAAGAAATGCCAAATTCAGATAAAAAAATAAAGATAACCGTTGAAAACTGTAGTAATAAGGCTACTGTTCAAGATATTTTAATAATCGATTAGTTTCTTATAACTACTTGTCTGAAGCAATTAAATATAGTCAAATCACTTTATCTTTCTTCTTTGTTTTTCTTTTTTAATCAAAGATAATTCCCTACTTGTCTGTCCTGCAACAGAGGTGTTTTCTTCCGCACGACGAATTAAATAAGGCATCACATCCTTTACAGGTCCAAAGGGAATGTATTTAGCGACATTATATTCCTTTGTAGCGATATTAAAGGTGATATGATCACTCATACCATACAATTGTCCAAACCACACTCTCGAATCATTTACAGCTATCCCCAAAGAATTCATTAAATCCATTGCTAGATAATTACTTTCCTCGTTATGGGTTCCTATAAATAGCTCTATGTCTTCAAGATTCTCTAAAATGTATTGCAATACTGCATTAAAACATTCATCTGTAGCTTTTTTACTCGCTTGCATCGGAGATTTATATCCTTTTTCTTCTGCTCTTTCATTCTCTTTTTCCAAATAAGCTCCACGAACAATTTTATAGCCCAATTTATATCCCGCAGCTTTTGCTTTGGCGTGTTGTTCTTTTAAATAATCCAATCGATCCCAACGATAACATTGCAATGTATTATACACAACAGCCCTATCTTTATTGTATTTTACCATCATTCGCTCACAAAGATCATCTGCAGCATCCTGCATCCAGCTTTCTTCAGCATCAATAAGTAAAGTTACTTTAGCATCTAATGCTGCCTTACAAGCTTTATCAAATCGAGTAACAACACCTTCCCATTCTTCAACTTCTAATGGGGATAGGTTTTCTTTTTCGGTTATTTTTCTATACAATTCAAATCTTCCAAATCCCGTTGGCTTAAAAACCGAAAATGGCATGGAAGTTTTTGTTTCTGCAAAATCTGTTAATTCAAGTACTTTTTTTAAAGTAGCATCCAACTGTTCATTTCCTTCTTTTCCCTCTACAGAATAATCCAACACAGAACTAACTCCTACTTTATCTAAATGATCCACAACTGGCATACAATCCTTCTCATTTACTCCTCCACAAAAATGATCAAAAACGGTAGATCGTATCAAGCCTTCTACAGGCAAATTCAAATTAAGAGCAAACTTTGTAGCAGCAGTACCTATACGCACTAAAGGCTCTTTTGAAATCATTTTAAACAGAAAATATGCTCGTTCTAATTGCGAATCATTTTTAAGCTGAAAAGCGGTTTCAGTATTATTGAAAAGAGTATTTGCTTTCATGTTGTAATTTTAAAACAAATATACTTAGTTTTGACATTATTTAATTCAACAAAAGTCGAAAATTCATGAAGGAAATCCTTAAAGAAAAAGGTTCGGTTTATTGCAATTCTGGAGCCTGGGATGCTTTTAATAAAGAAATTAAAAAAAATAAGCCATCTAAGGTCTTTGTTATAACAGATACAAATACTCAAAAGCTATGCGCTGCTTTATTTTTAGAAAATTATAAATTCGATTGTACTCCAGAATTTTTAGATATTCCAGAAGGAGAAACACATAAAAATTTAGAAACCTGCTTATTACTTTGGAACAAACTTTCAGAAAAAGGAGCAGATCGAAATAGCCTTATTATTAATTTAGGAGGTGGCGTTGTTACAGATCTGGGAGGCTTTGTTGCTTCCACATTTAAACGAGGGATAGATTTTATCAATATACCCACATCCCTACTTGCCATGGTAGACGCTTCTGTAGGTGGAAAAAATGGAGTTGATTTGGGTTTAATTAAAAATCAGATTGGAGTTATTAATAATCCAATATTAGTTTTAATAGATACACAATTTTTAAAAACACTTCCCGACAAGCAAAAAACTTCTGGCTATGCAGAAATGCTTAAGCACGGATTAATTCATTCAAAAACCTATTGGAACAAAATTAAAATTCTTAACGAAACAAAGATTGAAGAATTAGAAGAGCTACTTTGGGAATCTGTTCTTATTAAAAATAATGTAGTAACGGAAGACCCTTTTGAAAAAGGTTTACGGAAAACACTTAACTATGGCCATACACTTGGCCACGCAATTGAATCTTATTGTTTAGATGAAAATGAGAAGAAACCATTATTACATGGAGAGGCTATTGCTATTGGAATGATTCTAACTACTTATATATCCAGTAAATTACTTAATTTCCCTGAAGACACATTAGAAGATATTAGCAGTTCCATATTAAAAAAATTCACAAAAGTTGCTTTTAATTTAATAGACATAGATGATATTATAAAGCTACTTATCTATGATAAAAAGAACACAAACGGGAAAATACTATTTGTCTTATTACAGGATATTGGAATTCATAAAATAAACTGTGAAGTCTCTAATCATTTAATTTTAGAAGCTTTTGAGTATTATAGAAACTATAAATAACGCTCTTTAATTATCTGTTTATGATGAGTTTCATGACCACAAATTATAAACCCCGCAGCTCTAACAGAAAGAATAGCATTATTAGCCATTCCATTACTTTTTAAGGCTTCATCTGAAAAACTATCAAACAATAAAATTGTAGCATTTCGAACTGCATTATATTCTGCAATTAATTCTGCGATAGTCCTTGAATTAGCCTGAGCATTTTCTACATATACGTTTTCATCAAACCCATCAAGCTTAGAGTTTTTAGATCTTGCAAAATTTAATGCTCGGTAGCAAAATGTCCGTTCTGTATCTATCATATGCAAAAGGATATCTTTAATAGTCCATTTTCCTTCTGAATATCGATAGATCAATTTAGATTCAGGAATAGATTCAAAAAAAAACAAAGTCTCTTTAGCTCCTTTCTGCAAAGCATCAAGCAAATGAATATCTCCAACTTTATCCATATAGGTCTTAAAGTAAGGATGAAACTCCGTGGATTTAATTTTAGAAATTTTCATTGGTTTTATTTTATTTAAAAGTATTAAAAAAACCCTTTGTGAAATCACAAAGGGTTCTTAAATAATATTTAGATTAAAATTATATTTCTTTAAATATATGATGCATCAATCTTTTTTTATCATTGATACTTTCTTCTAATGAAATCATCGTTTCTGTTCTTGTAACACCTTCAATGTCATCTATTTTATAAATAATATTTTTTGCTTGCTCTGTATTTTTTGCACGTATTTTACAATAGATGTTGAATTTTCCAGTAGTAACATGTGCTACGGTTACAAATGGAATTTCACTAATTCTCTCTAATACAAAATGAGTCTGTGAAGATTTATTTAAAAATATCCCAACATATGCTATAAAAGAATAGCCAAGTTTTTGATAATCTATAGTTAATGAAGATCCTGTAATAAGTTTAGATTCCTCCATTTTTCGTACTCTAACATGAACGGTACCTGCCGAAATATCTAACTTCTTAGCTATATCTGTAAATGGAACTCTTGTATTCTCAATTAACATATCAAGAATTTTATGATCCGTATCGTCTAATTTAAATTTAGTCATTATTTATTTTAATTAATTGACTGCAAATTTACTAGTTATATTTATCAATTAAACCATTTTTATTAAAATAAATCAAAGAAACGCCTTTATCACTAGTAATAGTTGAAATTTCATCGTTTATTTTAACATTATTTTGTGAATTCACTAAAACAACCTCTCCATTCCCCTGAATTTCAAGATGTCCATATACATCATCCAAATCTCCCACGCTTTCAATCCTTGGAATAAAATTAATCTTTCCTTTATCCAACACCTCTACATATTGAATTGCAATTGAAAAAGGCGTGTCATTCTCATTAAATCTAATATTCCTTAGTAGAATGTCTTTATAGTTCTTTTTGTTTTCGGGAATTTCAAAATACTCACTTTCATCTACATCATCGTTTTTTATAATTCCAAATAAGGATAGAAATGTATAGAATATATATTCCCTAGTCATTTCTCTTGAATAATCATCTTTGTTATGACCAGCTTCAAAAAGAATTACCGGAACGTCATTCATCTGAAAATAATCTCCAAAACAATTGCTATTAAAGGAATCATCATATCTTCCTACCTGACCAGGAATGTGCTTTTGTAAGTATTTATTCATTTTCACTATGAGTTTCATAGCTTCTAATCGAGAAGGAAGCACTTCTCTTTCATTATTAGCTGCAGGAGAAAGGAACGAAACCTTTGCCGGAAGTCCATTTTCTAATCCAAAAATAGTTCTTTGTCCATGAAGATTTAAACAAAGATCTGGAGCTAAGGATGCAAAGGCATTTCTTAATATTTTGCTTTCTTTTTGAGATAAATCTTGTGCATCTCTATTTAAATCAACCAAATTTGAGTTTTCTCTCGTATAAAGCTCTGCTCCATCAGGATTTAATACAGGAATAACATATAAGGTATAGTTATTAAGAAAAGCTCTTATTTCATCTTGAAATTGATCTTTTTGATGAATAAATTTAAGGAAATCGAAGATTGCTTTAGTTGTCGTGCTTTCATTTCCATGCATTTGAGACCATGCAAGAACCTTTTTTTTTCCTTTTCCGACTTTTATCAAGGAAATATTTTTACCCAATTCTGATTGTCCAAGGGAAGAAATTTCGTAGATATTTTTATATTCTTTTAATAAAGGATTTATATGTTCTAAGGTAATATATCTCCCCAATAATCGTGACTCAAAACAATCGGAAAACCAAGCTTCTATTTTCATAGTTTACAATGTTAACCACAAAGGTAAACAATGCTTAGTTTACAATTGTAAACAAGCAAAAGTATCTAAAACTTGTACTATTGTAACCAAATACATTATCAAATAGATGCTTTTTGTAAGAAACAAAATAAATATTTTATTTTAATATTCTATTATTCTCTTAATCATAAGTTTAAACTATTTTATATAAAGTATAAGAATATGCTATTTAGCTTTTTTAAACATTATTATTTGTAATGTATTCATATTACATTACATTTGTAACATCAAATTCAATGCATAAAACATTACAATGGTAAACAGTACCGATTTTGGTAAAAGACTCCAGGTTATCCTAAACTATTATGGGATTTCTGCTACTGATTTCTCTAACCAAATTAGTGTAAATAGATCCACAATTTCTCACCTCCTATCTGGCAGAAATAAACCCAGTTTAGATTTTGTGATGAAGGTTTTAGAGAAATTTCCTGAGGTAGAATTATATTGGATTTTAAATGGAAAAGGGAATTTTCCATCAAAGAAAAATAAAAACTCATCTACTTCTATTATAAATGAAAAAACACCTAAGATTGACACTTCTTTAAAAAACACAGAAAATGTCGAAAATGAAAGTCCTCTTCCTTCAAATATATCTAAAAACTTGAATGAGGACAATATTGATCGTATTATTATATTCTATAAAGACGGTAGCTTTAAATCGTATAAAAATTAAAATAATTCATTTATAATTCAGAAATTCGTATAAAATTTTACAAATGCGTTTTTTGATTATTTTTCTTATTTCTTTTTCATTAATTAGTTGTTACCAAGCAGAACGTAACTGTTCGTATTTTAAGGTCGGCACATTTGAATATGAAGCCTTAGTGGGAACTGAAATGCTCACAACTACCTTTGTTCGCAACGATTCTATTGAAATCGATTATTTTAAAGGAAAAGCAGATACTTCTTCCATTCGTTGGATTAATGACTGTGAGTATATTGTTAAAAAAATCAATCCAAAAAGGATGGCAGAAGAAAAAGCCATTCATATGAAGATACTAACTACAAATGGTGAAGAATATATTTTTGAATACAATATTGTAGGGGATACTAAAAAACAAAAAGGAACAGTAAAAAAAATAAAGTAAATGCCTTTAAACATTGTTCTTATCGAACCAGAGATTCATACCAATACTGGAAACATAGGCCGTTTAAGCTTAGCTACTGGCTCTACATTACACTTGGTGAAACCATTTGGATTTGAGATTACAGACGCACGATTAAAACGCGCAGGTCTTGATTACTGGAATCATATCTCCTTAGTTATATATGAAAGTATTGATGATTTTTTCAAGAAAAATAAAGACAAAAAAATGGCATTTCTTTCCAGCCATGGAAATAAAAACTATTGGGATATTAAATATAAAGATGATATGTATTTAGTTTTTGGAAAAGAGTCTAAAGGATTATCTAATAAAATATTAGAATCCAATAAGGATGCAACCTATAAAATCCCTTTGTATAGTGACAAGGTTAGAAGCTTAAATCTTGCGAATTCGGTGAGTGTAGTGATTTATGAAGGACTTAGAAATTTAAAAAGATAATGGAACAAGAACAACCTAACAACCCCTTACATGGTATTACTTTAAAAACGATATTGGAATATCTTGTAGAATATTATGGATGGTATGAACTTGGTGGCTTAATAAAAATTAATAGTTTTAATACAAACCCAACCATAAATTCAAGTTTAAAGTTTTTAAGAAAAACTCCCTGGGCAAAAGAAAAGGTTGAACGATTGTATTTAAAAACAATTAAAAAAAACAATAAATAAAAAAGATTACTTTTTAAAAGAATCGTATTCGAGATCTTTAGTTATAAATGCTTCTGCTTTATTACAAAACACTTCACAAGAATCTATTGGCTTCACATAAATATGAAGTGTCATAGCGCGTTTATTTTCTAAATTAGTAAGTGTATGATAGCCCATACTGTCATCCATATATGTAACACTACCTGCAGTTAATTTCATACTTGAAGTTACATTAAGATTATCAGATTCATCACTTTGGTATCTTTTTTCTTCTACTTCACCATCAATTTGATACACCCAACATTTCTGGCCTCCATGCTCGTGAATTGGGGTTTCTTGCTTTATATTCCAACAAAGTAAAATCAATTCAAATGTCTCTGTTCTTACAATACAATTTCTAGTGTATCTATCCTCTTTCCAAGTTGCATATTTTTCAAAATCAGAATTAGGGATTGCAAGAGACTTGATGATTCTCGGAAAGGAATTTGCTTCACTTTCATCCAATTTCTCTATAAATTCTGGCAAAGAATTAATTGTTCCCATATAAATACACTAAAGTTTTTAAGTTGCTAAGACAAGAGGTACTTTTGTAATGAAATAATCTTAGTCGGAAGTTTTTTTTTATTTCAATCATTAAAATACGAAATTACTGAAAATTAACTCAAATCCATTAATAAACCCTTATGAATAATACCCTTTCTATTTTTAATGAAATTGTAACTGAACTAATCCAAGATGAAAAATCAAATCCTATTTCCGAGCATATTCCAGTAGATGACTTATACAAAACAATAGATTTATCTTTAGAGGAAAGCCCTATTTCTGAAAATGAATTTAAAAAAACACTTAAATCCTTAGTATTAAAAAGTACAAAGACTGCAAGTAATGCATACTTTAATCAATTATTTGGAGGTAGGAATGACAAAGCGGTTTTAGGAGATTTACTTTCTGTTGTTTTAAACAATAGTATGTATACCTACAAAGCAGCTGGGCCGCAAATTGGTGTTGAAAAAATATTAATAGATAAAATTTGTGAGATTATAGGATGGGATGAGACTTCCAACGGAACAATAGCTCCAGGAGGCTCTATGACTAATTTTATGGCGATGTTAATGGCAAGAGACGTAAAAAATAAACGCGCTCAATTTGAAGGGATTCAGCATGATATGATTGTTTATACTTCTAAAGATTCTCATTATAGTATTCCTAAAAATGCAGCTTTTTCTGGGATTGGAAGAGAAAATGTTCGTTATATTTCTGTAGACGATGAGGGTAAAATGAATACAGAAGAATTAAATAATACCATAGAAGAGGATTTAAAGAATGGACTTTGCCCAACAATGGTCTATGCAACTGCAGGAACAACAGTTTTAGGTGTTTTTGACAATGTTTTAACCATAAGCGAAATATGTAAAAAGCATAATGTATGGTTTCACGTTGATGGTGCTTATTGTGGCTCAGTAATCTTTAGCTCCAAGTATAAGTTTTTAATTGAAGGATTAGAAAATGTGGATTCCTTTAGTTTTAATGCGCATAAGATGATCGGTACTCCCCTAACCTGTTCCTTGATTTTAGTAAAAGATAAAAAATATTTATACAATTCTTTTTCTAACGATGCAAGTTATTTATACCAAACGGATCACGATGATTTTAATTTAGGAAAAACATCTTTACAATGTGGTAGAAGAAATGATGCCTTAAAATTTTGGACCCTTTGGAAAAGTGTTGGTACAAAAGGGCTTGAAGATATAGTTGACAAACAATTTGAATTAGCTGATGTTGCCAGAGATTATGTTAGAAGCAACAGTGATTATACCCTTTATAGTTTTGATAACTCCATTTCTATTTGTTTTAATTATAAGGGCATTTCTGCTAGAAAAATATGCACTTTACTTTATAAAAACACTAAGCTATTAGTGGGTTATGGTTCTTTTAATGAACAAGAATTTATACGTTTAATAACTATAAATGTTCAAAATAATGAAGAAGATATTATTAACTTTTTTAAAACCTTAGAGAAATTCGTTGACGACAATAAAGCCTTATTTATATAATTACAAAATCGATCATATTTGCTTTTCAAAACAAATACTATTCTCTTTTTCGGCATATTGTCCATAATTAGGAATTATATTATAATTGTTCTTTTTATATAAGCCAATGGCATCCACTTGTTTTTTACCAGTCTCAAGAACACATCTTTTAAAGGATAACTGATGAGACCACTTTTCTAGTTCAGTCAAAATCATAGTAGCAAACCCTTTTCCTCTATTGTCTTCAGAAACATACATACGTTTAATTTCAGTAGTTTGAGAGTCAAACTCCTTAATTGCTCCACAACCAACCAGTCTATCATTTTCATATAATACAATCACATATTTTATATGGTCAATTTTATTAAATTGATCGTAAAAAAAATGCTCATCGCCATCTTTTATCGCCAAGTCAGCATCCAAGAGACCTACTAAATCAATAAAATCTTGATTCTTAGAATTGGTTCTAATGATTTTTATCATCATTGATTTTTTATAATATCATCAAATAATCTTTTTACTTGCAAGTCCCCAAATCCATAATTAGATTCCCTATTGCAAAACTCTCGAAACACTAAATTAAATTGATCCGTATTTAAGTCCTTCATTATCTGAATTAAAGATTCGCTAGGTTTTCCTAAATTTCCTTCGGAAGGAATTCGATCAAGATGTGCTTTTACAGCAGTTAATATAAAAGGATAGTCACTTTCTAATTCAGATGCAGTTTTTATTAAGTTATCAAAATCCTCATTTTGATAATATTTCCAAAGACAAGATAATTTGTCCAAAGAAGTTAATAAGGTTCTTTCTTCATAAACTGTTTGTAATTCCATTTCATTTAATCCTCCAAAACCATATTGATTATGTGCTTTCGGTCTAATTAAATATATGGTTTTGTTTTGTGAAGAATTCCAAAGTAAATTCAATACAAACCAAAAATTTACTTGACAAAATAAATCATCCTCAAACCAAAAATTAACCTCAGCATTATCTATGACACCTTGCATTTTCTGAAACTCTGGAACCGTTTTATCGTAGTAATCTTGTTCTGTATAACCTTCATAACTAGCAATAAATTCAGCTCTAGAATGGAAAAATTCCTCTATATTATCTCCTTTTACATTTCCATCTACCAAGCATTCTCTAGCAACAATTATTTCTCCATTAATCTTTTTAGGGAATTGATCCTTTAATGAATCGCCATTTAAAATATGGTATTGCTTCGTCATAAATAATGATTAAAATCTAAAATAATAAGGTTTGCCCCTCATCATCCGTATCTGGATCAATATTTTTATTCTCTTCTGAAGGTTTATCTCCAGAAGACTCATCATCTGTTGCAATTTCTGAATTTATTTTTTCTACATCCACCACTTCTAATTCTACAATGGGAGTAGGTTCTGGGGCTTCATAGTGCAAAGGTTCTAAGACATTAATTTCTAAAACTTTTTCTTTAGTTAGTTGATTACCCAAAGCAGTAACTCCTTTAATGGTAATAAACTCTTCTAGGTTAAGCTTTAGATTTTCATTTCTTTCTTTTCCACGTTTTTTAGCAAAAACTATTTCAGCCATTGGCAGAAAATCTGTGAATACTGTTTCTAAATATGATTTTGGATGGTCTGAAATAATAGCATCTTCTTTATCGGGATGATCAATTAGAAAACGTTTTACATAGAACAGTTCTTTTTCACCTTCCCAGTAAATTACAGATATTGGTTTTTTAGGCTCCCATTTTTCAAGGATAATCAAATCGTCATCAAAACGCAAAGTAACCTTTGGAACTACTGTTCTTATAAGTCCTTTCTGGGTTACAATTAACAACCTGTCTTCACTTGTAAATTCTCCCAATAATTCTCCTCGATCATCCACATTAATTCGTTGTACCGTATCATCAAACCATAATTTTCGTGGCTTTAAGGTAGAAAGTCCTTTTTCTTTTAATTCTATTCTCTTTACAGAGTATTTGGTGACGATATTCCCTCTTGACCCACGTCCTTTTACCAGCATATCAGCAAAATCTAAATCGAATTTTAATTTTTTAATACTACCTGATTGCCGTAATAAAACTGTTACCAACTCTGCTTCACCATTTGGATTAGCTGTAAAATATAATACTTTACTACCTTTAGTTCCTTTTGTTAGGTCATATTCTTTATCGCGAGTAATTGATGTTACTGCAAATCGCTTTACATAAGTTGCTCCTTTAGATCCATCTTTATAAATTAAATTATAAATGGTACGTGTGTCTTTCTTTTTAAATACAGCTACATAATTAATATCCTTACCTATAAATATTTTTGCACCTACTTTGGTTACCATCATTTTACCATCGTTAGTAAAAACAATTATATCATCTATATCACTACAATCAGTAACATATTCATCCCTTCGCAAACTAGTACCAATAAAACCTTCTTCTCTATTTACATAAAGTTTAGTATTACGAATAACAACTTTAGTGGCTTCAATATCATCAAAAATTCGAATTTCAGTTTTTCTTTCTCTGCCTTTACCATATTCTTTTTTAAGGCGTTTAAAATAATCAATAGCGTAATCTATTAGATTGGCTAAATGATGTTTAACCTCAGCAATTCTATCTTCAAGAGCGTCAATTTTTTGTTGTGCTTTATCGATATCGAATTTAGAAATACGCTTGATTCTAATTTCTGTAAGACGAACAATATCATCTACAACAACATCCCTTTTTAAATGTTTTATATGAGGTTTAAGCCCTTTATCTATAGCTGAAATAACTCCATCCCAAGTTTCTTCTTCTTCTATATCTCGATAAATTCGATTTTCAATAAAAATACGCTCTAAGGAAGCAAAATGCCATTGAGATTCTAATTCATAGAGCTGGATTTCCAACTCACTTCTCAACAAAACAACAGTACGATCTGTCGATGTTTTTAGCATTTCGGTTACGCCAACAAACAATGGCTTATTTTCCTCAATAACACAACCTAATGGTGATATAGAGCTTTCACATTTGGTAAAAGCAAATAACGCATCAATAGTTTTGTCTGGAGATATCCCGCTAGGTATATGAATCAATATTTCTACATCTGCTGCAGTATTGTCTTCAATCTTCTTAATTTTAATTTTCCCTTTTTCATTGGCCTTTAAAATGGAATCTATTAAAGTTGAAGTCGTGGTACCAAAAGGAATTTCTGTAATGACTAAAGTATTCTTTTCAGAATGATTGATTCTTGCCCTTGTTCTCACCTTTCCGCCACGTAACCCATCATTGTAGTTTGTAATATCTGCAATTCCTCCAGTTGGAAAATCTGGATAAATAGTAAACCTTTTTCCTTGTAAATGTTTTATAGAAGCTTCTATTAATTCAACAAAATTATGTGGCAATACTTTTGTTGAAAGCCCTACCGCTATCCCTTCTGCTCCTTGAGCTAAAAGCAATGGAAACATTACTGGAAGATTTATCGGTTCTTTTCTTCTCCCATCATAAGAAGCTTGCCATTCGGTTATTTTAGGATTAAAGACTACATCCAAGGCAAACTTAGACAAACGTGCTTCTATATATCTTGAAGCTGCTGCTCTATCTCCTGTTAATATATTACCCCAGTTTCCTTGGGTATCGATTAATATATCTTTCTGACCTATTTGTACCATGGCATCAGCAATACTCATATCTCCATGGGGATGGTATTGCATAGTGTGCCCTACAATGTTTGCAACTTTATTGTACCGTCCATCATCCAAATCTTTAAGAGACTGCATAATACGGCGTTGAACAGGCTTAAAACCATCTTCAATAGCTGGTACAGCACGTTCTAATATTACGTACGAGGCATAGTCTAAAAACCAATCCTTATACATTCCCGTAACCTTGGTAATGCTTTCTTCGGTTTGGTTTTCCTCTCCTGAAGTTAATTCTTCATCATTATGTTCAAGTTCTTCACTCATTAATTCTTCTCGGTTTTAATTATCTGAACTTTATTTTTTCTAATAGAATTGCATTTTCTATTGCTTTTCTTATTGCATTATATAAATTATCAAATTCTGGAGGTGTCTTCCATTTTCCCTCTACATCTATATTTCCTAACGAACTATTTCTATACAAAAGAGAATTATCCTCCAAATTAATAATTCTAGTCTCTATTTCGCATATTCCATATTTAGTATCAAGTAATAATCCATATTTAACATCAACAACTATTAATTGCTCAACATTAAATTTATCCTTAATAAATCTAAAGTCATATTTAGAGTATTTTTTTTTCTTAGACCGTCTAGGTTTTTTAAATGAATCTAAATAATCAAGTGTTAATTTTCCTTTTAATTTAATTACATCAATTCCTTTTTCACTGAATACTGTTTTGTAAACCTGTAAGAATAAATTTTTAACATTCAATCTCTTTTCAACTACTGTAAGAGCTTCAACAAACCTCTTTCTTTCTCCTGATTCGTATGTATTCCCTTTTTCAGATAATAAAACACCTAACATGCCAAACATACCTGAATTAGCACCAAGGCTTATTGTATATGTCGAAATACCCTCATTTATTATAATGATACCCGTTTTTTTATTTTTATCTAAAAGACTTAAGTTATCGTAACTCTGAATTGCATAACTTGATGTAACAAAGAACAAAAAAAACAATACTATTAATTTCATAAACCTACGACTCCACTTTATCTAACTCTACCTTCAGGTTATTGATAATAAACTCCTGTCTAGTAGGAGTGTTTTTACCCATATAAAATGATAATAACTCTTCAATACTCATCGTCTTATCCAACATTACAGGGTCTAATCGTATGTCATTACCAATAAAATGAACAAACTCATCTGGTGATATTTCACCCAATCCTTTAAATCGTGTTATTTCAGGTTTTGGTTTTAACTTCTCTATAGCAATTACTCGTTCTTCTTCGGAATAACAATAAATGGTTTCCTTTTTATTTCGTACTCTAAACAAAGGGGTTTCCAAAATATATAAATGCCCTTCTTTAATCACTTCAGGAAAAAACTGAAGGAAAAAAGTAAGCAATAATAATCTAATATGCATTCCATCTACATCGGCATCTGTAGCAATAACAATATTGTTATACCGAAGGTCTTCCATTCCCTCTTCTATGTTTAAAGCTGCTTGTAAAAGGTTAAATTCTTCATTTTCATACACTACTTTCTTACTCATTCCGTAGCAATTAAGTGGCTTTCCTCTAAGTGAAAAAACCGCTTGGGTATTTACATCTCTACTCTTAGTAATACTACCACTCGCAGAATCCCCTTCCGTAATAAATAAGGATGACTCTAAGCGACGTTCCTTCTTCATATCGCCTAAATGAACTCGACAATCTCTTAATTTTTTATTATGAAGATTTGCTTTTTTAGCACGATCTTTAGCTAGCTTACGTATACCTTTTAAATCCTTACGCTCCCGTTCTGCTTGCATGATTTTACGCTGTAAAAACTCTGCAGTATCGGTGTTTTTATGTAGAAAATTATCTAAATACGTCTTTAGAAAATCATTAATATAGGATCGTACCGTTGGTAATTTACCCCCCATTTCGGCAGAGCCCAATTTGGTTTTTGTTTGGCTTTCAAAAACTGGTTCCATTACTTTTATAGCAATCGCTGAAACAATAGATTTACGTATATCACTTGCTTCATAGTTTTTACCATAGAACTCCCGAATGGTTTTTACCAAACTTTCTCTAAAAGCTGCTTGATGTGTTCCACCCTGAGTAGTGTTTTGTCCATTAACAAAAGAATGGTATTCTTCACTATATTGTGTTTTACTATGTGTTATTGCAATTTCTATGTCCTCTCCCTTTAAATGGATAATAGGATAAAGCATATCTCCTTCAGGAATATTTTCTTCCAGTAAATCTTTTAATCCATTTTCTGAAAAATATTTTTCTCCGTTAAAATCTATAGTTAGGCCTGGATTTAAATACACATAGTTTTTGAGCATTTTTACGATATACTCACTTCTATACTTAAATTTCTTGAAAATATTTTCATCGGGAACAAAACTAACTTTTGTTCCTTTTCGTTTTGTAGAATCTTCAATTACGGAATCGCTGGTTAATTCGCCTTTACTAAATTCAGCAAATTTCATTTTATTATCTCGAATCGATTCTACTTTAAAATAACTAGAAAGGGCATTTACTGCTTTGGTACCAACACCATTTAACCCAACGGCTTTTTTAAAGGCTCGTGAATCGTATTTACCACCAGTATTCATTTTTGAAACTACATCTACCACCTTCCCAAGAGGGATCCCACGACCATAATCTCGCACTTTAACTTCTTTGTCTTTTATACGAATCTCGATAGTTTTTCCAGTACCCATCACAAATTCATCGATACAGTTATCGATTACTTCCTTTAGCAGAATATAGATCCCATCGTCTGGAGATGAGCCATCACCTAGCTTCCCTATGTACATTCCAGGACGCATGCGAATGTGTTCTTTCCAGTCTAGTGATCGTATATTATCTTCGGTATATTGCTCTTTTGCCATAGATTTGGGTATCATGCTAATATAAAATTTAGGTCTAAAATTTAAAACCACAACCACATAAAGTAATTAACAATAATAGGAGTCAAATTGTTGAAAAATAATAGTCTTTAAAAGAGATTAAATAGTTTAGATTCAAAAATTAATCAAAGAAGATAAATAAAAATAGAAAAGAAAAATTTAATAAAGAGTTTTGTTTAATTCCAAGTTTACAATCTTCACAAAAAAGAAAATGCCTGATCAAGATCAGGCATTTTCAAAATATGAATTAGTACTTAATTTACTGATGATTCTTTAACCAATTGCGCAATTTAGACCATACTAGGTTATCTGCATTCTCACCAACCCAAATATCCACATGCGCAAAACCAGGTACTATATGGTTGGTAATATCAGTACTTGAAGTTAAACCGCTTGTATATTCTCCAGCTGTACCAACTCCCAGTTCGGCACCGACATAAAGAATAGGAACAGATATTAACCCAATATTATCATCAAAAGTAACATTCATAGATGTGCAATTTACAGCATCAATTTCTGACCATAATTGATTTGGCATATAATGAGAATAATTTGCAACAGCTCTTGTGGCTCTTTCCTCATCAGAATTATAAAGTGTATCAAAATCACCTCCAAAGAATTGAAAACCAAAACCAAAGGCATCCATTGCAAGTATTATTCTAAATGCTTGAATATTTGTAGTAGAACCATCACCGAATATTGGAGACAATTCATTAGGTAATTCATGAGCTAAATAACCTACTGTTTGAAAGAACTGTCCATTGGTGTTTTGAAAAACTCCATTGCTAATTTCATCTATAACAGCTTGCGCAGAGACACATCCGCTATCTTCACCGTTTTGAACCTTAAAAGCATTATCCACTGAAATGATTCCTTTTATATGTCGTTTGCTCATATCATTTTCTTGGGTTTCTATATTAGCAGCAGCATAAGCAACAGTATTTCCAGAGCTAAATCCTAGTAAATTTAATGCTGATAATCCCTGTCCTGTAATTCCTCTTATTGTGCGTGCAATACTCATAGCTTGTAGCGTATGGTCCGCATCTTTTTCATATCCCCATCCCTCCATAAATGAAAAATCGGTAGAGTCATCTGGAACCATAGTCCAACCCATATCAATACCCCATACATCAATATTTTTTGAAGCCAAGTAAAACGGTGATGAGGTTTTTGCATTAATATCACTTGATTCCATCCCTGCTGAAAAAAAGGTTCCTTCAAAACCTGTAAAGGCTCCATGAACCATAAATACATCTCCTTTTGTAGGAATTGGATGATTAGGTCTACTTTCACGAATAACTCGATGGATACGTACTATATCGAATTCACCTTCACCCATTTGTACATTAAATTGGTAGTGAACAATTCCTGCTCCGAGCTCTGTTCTAGTAAAGTCACTATTGTTGTTCGTTGTTACCTGATTTTTCAGAAAATCATCAATACTTTTTTGATCATACAGTTTTAATATTTCAATATTATTTTCTATACTGTTGTTAATTACCAGATCATTAGGTGTTATGCTGAAGCCAATTATTTTAACATCAGGCTTGTTATTTCTAAGTTTTTCCTGATAAGTACCTGGTTCAATATAAATAATTTCTCCCGGCAATGCGGCATCAATAGCATTCTGTATGGATTCACCATTTTGTACAAATGCAATTTCCGATTTCAGGTCTAATTGATTTATTAGCTCATTCCACGAAATTAGTTGTTCGCTAGAAGACGAATCAGGAACTATAATGTCATCCTCAAAAGGATCTTCACAACTGTTAAAGAGTAAAATGGCCAATCCTATCAAGGTAATGGTCATAAATTTTTTGATTGTTGTTTTAAAAGTTTTCATAATTTTAATTTTTAAGATTAGTTAATAATTTCAATCGTGTATTAAAACTATTTGTAGATTTATAATACAAATTGATTTTTGTTATTCAATTAATTTGGGGAAGACTTTATAGGTTTTTGAAACAACCTATTTTAAAATATTATTTACTTATAAAAATAAAGCTTGAACCAAACTTAGAAATAAAATAGGATACCCTTAAGTAGTATTGTTTTTGATACTAGCACTATTGTTTATTACTTAAAAAACAATGGGTTACGAATGTCCTTGTCTGTAGGAAGCGGGAGAAGTATGGGTTATTTTTTTAAAAGATCTGGCAAAATAATTGGAAGACACAAAACCAACATCATAAGCAATTTCACTAATAGTAAGCTGGGTTGTTTTAAGTAAATCTTTTGCTTTTTCTATTCTAATATGATTCATATAATTGGTAATGGACATTCCTGTTAAGGACTTCACTTTTTTGTGTAGCTGGGACCTACTTGTATAAAGGTATTGCGCCAGTTCTTCAATAGACATTTGCTTATGATTATCTAAGGCAAACTCTTGAATGTTTTTAATTAGGTTTAAATCCAGTTCATTAATATCTGGCACTTCCTTATGATTGTTTCTAAGGTGTAAGAGATTGCTTAAAAAACGGATCTGCTTTTGTTTTTTCCCCAAGAGATTTTTTATAATCAATAGGAGTTCCTGCTTGTTAAACGGTTTGATTAAATATGCATCCACTCCTAATTTATAGGCTTCAACTTTATCTTTGGTTTCCGTTCTTGCACTAATGATAACAAACGGAATGTGTGAGGTGTTTATATCTTTTTTTATGTGTTTGCAAAATTCAAAGCCATCCATTTCAGGCATCATTACATCACTAATTATAAAATCTATAGGTTTGTTATTTGCAACTTTAAGACCATTAACTCCATTATTTGCAGTATAAATAGTGTACAAATCACTTAGTATTAGTTTAATGAAATTTCTAATTTCTTTATTATCTTCCACAAGTAGGATGGTGTGTGGTGTTTTTTCTTTGTCACCTTTTTTAATTTGAGAAACATAATTGTCATCATAATCAATAAATGGGGTTTTATGAAATGTGTCTGCCTTGATGGAGGTATTCTGAATTGGTAGATCTACTATAAATGTTGTGCCTATTCCAACTTTACTATCTATTGAAATACTCCCTTGTAAAAGTTTAACTAGCTCTTTCGTTAATGCTAAACCAATCCCTGTTCCAATATTTTGTTTAAGATCATAGGTTTTGTAATACCGTTCAAATATTTGGGAGAGCTCTTTTTTTTCAATCCCTATTCCTGTATCTGAAACTATAATCCTTAATTGATTCTTAATTTGTTTTAAATGAACATTTATTTCTCCTTTTTCTGGTGTGAATTTAATAGCATTTGAAAGCAGATTGTTTACTATTTTTTGAAGCTTATCATCATCAAAATCCATGGTGAGATTCGAAACTTCAGATTTAAATTTAAGAGTTAGCAGTTTTGAATCGGAATAGGATTTAAATAGGGAAACACATTTTTCAATGAATATAATAATGTCCCCATTTTTATAAGATGGAATCATTTTTTTTGCATCTAAAGACGATAGATCCAACATTTGATTTACCAAATTCAATAATTGTTTATTACTATACGTTATTCCTTTCAATAGATTTCTTTGGGCTTCATTTTCATTATCTTCTAAAAGCTCATTGGATAATCCACTAATAATGGTAAGAGGTGTTCTGAATTCATGAGAAATATTGGCAAACATTTTTGACTTAAGTTCTTCGATCTCTTTAGCCTTAGAAGTTTCTGCTACAGCAAGTCTCCTTTTTAAATTGAATCTGTACAGCAGATGTAAAATGGAGAGGAGAATTGTTGTGAAAAGCGCGTAAGCCCACCAGGTAGTCCACCAAGGGGATTTTATAGTGAATTGTACAGCTGCTATTTCATCGCTCCAAACACCATCACTATTAGCAGCTTTTACCTGGAAATTATAGGTGCCAGGAGATAAATTGGCGAATCGAACCCCTCGTTCATAACTAGCATTTATCCAGTTATCATCTAAGGGATCCAATTTGTATTGATAACTATTTTTCTCAGGATCGCTGAAATGTATAGCAACATATTTAAATGAAATATCATTCTGTTTGTAAGACAGGTTTAGTTCTTCGGATTCATTTTTATTAGTTAAATAATTCTCATCTGCAATCAACAATTCACTTATGTTTATCTGAGGTGGATAAGGATTTTCCATCTCTTGATCAGGGTAAAAGGATAATAAGCCATTAGTTGTACCCAAATAAATTTGGCCATTATTTGCTTTAAAAATTCCTCTATTATATCTGCTTTTTGGTAAGCCAATGGAAGATATTTTACCAGTCTTTGTATCCATTTTTGCAGGTCCCATACGCGTACCAATCCAATAGATACCATTTTCACCTTTTACAATATCTATACCATTATTGCTTGGCAGCCCTTCCCTTTTGGTATATTGAACAAAACTTTTGTCTTTTGGATTTAGATGTAAGAAACCTTTATTCCAGGTACTTATCCATAACCACCCTTTATCATCCACTAATAGATTATACATTATAATCCCATTAAGATATGGTTTAAACTTATTTTCCTGACGATCATATAAATATAGCGTTCCGTCACCAGCAAAATCTGCTGCCCAAAGATCTCCGTTCGAATCCATACGAACTATATTGAAAACCACATACTCTAATGAATTGTCATTTTTTGAAATTTTAAAATGTTTAAATTCTTTCTTATCCTTATCCGATCGAAATATGCCTCCAGGCCCAGCTCCTACCCACAAATACCCCTCATTATCTTCACATATACTATGCACCGTGTAACTAAAACCATCCTCTTCATCATCATCTCGTGTTATTTTAAAATGTGTAAATACCTCTGTTTCTATATTCATACGGTCCACACCACCATCTCCACCATGACCTCCATATGTGCCACCAGCACCTAATCCTATCCAGAGGTTGTTTTTATTTTCTTGATAGATCGACCGCACCATATCATGTTTAATGCTATTAGTATCCTCTTTGCTATAAATATAGTCTGTGATTTTATTCGTTTTAGTATTTAATTTACGGAAGCCTTTATTATAAATTCCAACCCATAGAATTCCAGGATGTTTAGATGATTCGTAGGTAAATCCTGCCTGAGTTAGTGTCGTGTTTAATTGATATTTTGGAGCAAAGAGATTGGTTTTAAAAAGGCCACTGCCCATACCACCTCCAACCCATAGATTACCTTGTCTATCTTCATAAATAGAGTATAACATTTGAGGATTAACCATGTTAAGAGTGTAATTATTAAATGTTTTAGCCCTGGTACTAAAATGATTTAATCCCTTACCAGCCGTGCCAATCCAATAGTCTCCATTTTGATCTTGATGTATTAGATTAACAAAGGGTTCATAACCTTGTACAAACTCTTCTGAATAAGGTGCATGGATTTGATTAGGATTTTTGTCATCATAGTTTATTCGATTTAAAGCTCCACTTTTTGGATCGTAAATATGAAAACCAGATTTTTGGGTACCAATTAATAGCTGACCTTGCTGATCTTCATATAGCGCAAGTATCAAATTACTAGAAAGGCTACTGGGGTCTGCGGGGTCATGTACAAATTTTTTAATGTTTCCCGTATCGATGTTATAACGTACCAGCCCTGTATCTGTTCCAATCCATAAATTATTGAATTGATCCACTAATAGCTCTCCGATCCATAAATTATTAATAATAATAAGTGAATCAGAAGGTTTTTGGAGAAATCTGGTTATGCTGTCGCTTTCCCTTTCATATTGATAAATACCGTAATTTCCTATGCCAAACCAGATGTTATTGTTTTTATCTTCTGTAATCGATCGAACCCAAAGTGGTGCAATATCGTCAATAACCGAAGGGTAATGGTAAAAGCAATCACAATCGGGATTATATTTACTAAGGCCAGATCGACTTCCAATCCAAATATCACCTTGAGAATCAACATACAATGCATCAATACGTGTAAAATCATTGGATGATGAATCACTATAGTATTTTTTGCCTTCTATGCCATCATAGCGTATTAGTCCCAAATTTGTTTTCATCCACATATAGCCTTGATGATCCTGGGTTATTTTATAAACACTAGTAACTGTCTCACCATCAACTTCAATGATTACTTTATTAAAGTTGTTTTCATTGGTTTGAGAAAATAAAACAAAATGATTTGTGGCTATTAAAAGAAATAAAAAGTACTTCGTAAATCTGTAGTCTATAGATTTTAAACATTTAATTACGCCTAATAACTTAGGGACGTAATTACAAAAAATATCTAATGATATTATTGTTTTCAATTTGAATGTTAATTAGTTATTATTTCCATGTAATTAATAATAAATTACATAAAAACATGTCCTTAGTTTAAAATACTAAGTCACGTAAATATAACTAATGTTTTAATAAGCTAAGAGTAAATGAATTGGAATCCAATATTTTGGGAAATAAAATGAAATAAATTTCATGAAAAAGGAATTGGTAAAATTAAATTCAATTTTTAACAACTAATCTAAGTGAACCTGTTATTCTAAATAATTGAAATAAAAATTCTTACCTACTCAGGAATTAATTAAACATTAAATCTAAAGTGCATTACATCGCCATCTTGTACCACATATTCTTTTCCTTCCACGCCTAATTTTCCAGCTTCTTTTACTTTAGCTTCACTACCAAAACTCACAAAATCATCGTATTTTATAACTTCAGCTCGGATAAACCCTTTTTCAAAATCAGTATGGATTACCCCTGCTGCTTGTGGCGCAGTAAATCCTTCATGGATAGTCCAAGCACGCACTTCCTTAACACCTGCAGTAAAATAGGTTTGGAGATTTAATAATTTATAAGCACCTCGAATTAATTTTGCAGATCCTGGCTCTTCTAAGCCAAGGTCTTCTAAAAATAATTGGCGTTCTTCGTACTCTTCTAATTCATTGATATCTGCTTCTGTACCAACAGCCAAAACAATTACTTCAGCATTTTCATTTGCTACCGCTGCTTTAACTTTTTCTACATATTCATTTCCAGTTGCTGCTGCAGATTCATCTACATTACATACATAAAGTACAGGCTTGTCTGTTATAAATTGCATTTGATTAATATATTCTTCGCGCTCTTTCTCGGTAAGATCAATTGCTCTTACAGAAATACTTGCTTCCAATCCTTCTTTTACTTTTAACAAAGCCGCCTCTTCCTTTTGTGCTTCTTTGTCTCCAGTTCTTGCAGATCGCTTTACTTTTTCTAATTTTTTATCTGCTGTTTCTAAATCCTTTAATTGAAGTTCAATATCAATGGTTTCTTTATCTCTAATTGGATCAATACTACCATCTACATGGATTATATTATCATCATCAAAACAACGTAAAACGTGCAAGATTGCATCAGTTTCACGAATATTTCCAAGAAATTGATTACCTAAGCCTTCTCCTTTACTTGCTCCTTTAACCAAACCAGCAATATCTACTATATCTACAGTAGCAGGTAATACTCTTTCTGGATTAACCAATTCCTCTAATTTCTCTAAACGATGATCTGGCACATTAACCACACCAATATTAGGCTCAATAGTACAAAATGGAAAGTTTGCACTTTGCGCTTTTGCATTAGACAAACAATTAAATAACGTTGATTTTCCAACATTTGGTAATCCTACTATTCCTGCTTTCATTTCTTATTTTTTAATGGGTGCAAATATACATTTTCAATTAAATATTACCATTGTGATTTTGTCTTGTTTTTATTATATTTACCTTTATTAACTTTTAAACCGTATTTATCATGAAAAATTTAATTTACTGCCTATTAATTTTATTGATTTCTACTTCAATAATAGTTGCTCAAGAAAAAAGTAAACTGAAAAATGTTAAAGAAGAAACCATCACCAAAACCACTGTTACCAAAGGTGTTAATGAAGAAACAACTATTGCTAAAACAAAAACTACTGAAAACCAAATCATCGATATTAAAGATACAGGTGTAGAAAATCAGAATGAAGTTTACACTTCAACAAAAAGCAGTGAAACTAATGAAACAGAAGGTGAAGTAGTAGTAAACAAAGAAAATGAAGCCGCCATAGAAGCACTAAAAAAAGCGGAACAGAAAGAAATGGATGAGTTTAAAAAGGCACAACTCCTAAAATATGAAGCTGAACGTAAGGCTATGGAAGAAAGTAGGCCTGAAAAATTTAAAAAGAAAGATAATAATTCAGACAACTAAAATCCTTTCTTCTAACTAATTGTTGCAAAGTTTCTTTTTCTAACTTTGCAAAAAAATAAGTCAATTGTATATGCAATTAGAAAAGAGGATTCAAGCATTTATCGCTTTAGGCAAATTTATAAGTCAGTTTACTTCAAAAGAATACAAAATAAAAGACGGCATACCGTTTAATGATTCCTTTTTCGAAGGAATGAAAGAGCAAATACTTCTCGCTAAAGTTCACAACGGCTGGTTTACGGAAGAAAATATCCATTTTGCTTGTAAGAGTTGGTCAGATGCCCTTTCAGAAGAAAACATAAAGCAATGGCTTTCAAAATATCAGTTTCGTAATAAGTCTTCAAAAACTATTGCATTAATCATGGCAGGAAATATTCCTTTGGTGGGTTTCCATGATTTTTTATCAGTTCTTATTTCAGGAAACAAGGTTTTGGTTAAATTATCCTCAAACGATAAACAATTACTACCGTTTTTATCTAAATATTTAATCGCAATAGAATCTGAATTTAAAAATTACATTTCCTTTACGGAAGAAAAACTTACTGGCTTCGATGCTGTAATAGCAACAGGTAGTAACAATTCCGCTAGGTATTTTGATTATTACTTTGGAAAGTATCCCAATATTATAAGAAAAAACAGAAATTCTGTTGCCGTTCTTACTGGACATGAAACTCCAAAACAATTAGAAAGTCTTGCCAAGGATATTTTTAGGTATTTTGGATTGGGGTGTCGCAATGTATCCAAACTATTTGTGCCATTAGATTATGATTTTGACAACTTCTTTAAAGCTATGTATAGCTGGAAACAGGTAGTGCATGATAATAAATACATGAACAACTACGATTATAATAAAGCAGTCTATTTAATGAGCACAGAAAGCTCAAGAGGTAAATTACTTGATAATGAGTTTTTATTACTAAAAGAAGATAAGGGTTTGTCCTCCCCTATTGCAGTTATATTTAACGAAACCTATAGCGATTTAGAGGCATTAAAAGAAAGCTTAAAAGTTGAAGCAGAAAACATTCAATGCATTGTATCTGAAACCGGTATAGATAAAGAAATAGATTTTGGAGAAACCCAAAACCCTCAGCTTTGGGATTATGCAGATGATGTTGATACTATGGAGTTTTTGTTAAATTTGAATGAATAATTTAATCCTATAAATTATCATTTTTTGATATTAGTTTTCACATCTTTGTACTCGTAAAAAATTGACTAAATGAAGAAACATAATTTTAGTGCTGGACCTTGTATATTACCACAATCCGTAATGCAAAAAGCATCTGAAGCAGTATTAAATTTCAATGACCTTAACCTTTCATTAATAGAAATCTCTCATAGAAGCAAAGATTTTGTAGAGGTAATGGAGAATGCAAGAAATTTATCTCTTGAGCTTTTAGGTCTTGAGAATAAGGGATACAAAGCATTGTTTTTACAAGGTGGAGCAAGCCTAGAATTTTTAATGGTTGCTTACAATCTATTAGAAAAAAAAGCGGCATATTTAAACACAGGTACTTGGGCAAATAAAGCTATTAAAGAAGCTAAAATGTTCGGAAATTTAGTTGAAGTAGCTTCCTCTAAAGACAATAATTACAACTATATACCGAAAAACTATACGGTTCCAAGTGATGCTGATTATTTTCACCTTACCAGTAACAATACTATTTTCGGAACTCAAGTAAATCACTTTCCAAAAACGGACACAAAGTTGGTTTGTGATATGAGTAGTGATATATTTTCAAGACAAATGGATTTTTCTCAATTTGATCTTATTTATGCTGGTGCTCAGAAAAATATGGGACCTGCAGGAACAGTTTTGGTAATTGTAAAAGAAGAAATTCTAGGGAAGGTTTCAAGAAACATTCCTTCTATGTTAGACTATCAAGTACATATTAATAAGGACAGTATGTTTAATACCCCTGCTGTTTTTCCTATTTATGTATCGATGCTAACCCTAGAGTGGTTAAAAGATTTAGGTGGAATTTCAGAGATTGAAAAAATCAATACTAAAAAAGCAAATTTGCTTTATACCGAAATAGACACAAACCCTCTATTTAAAGGATTTGTTGCCGATAAAGAGGACCGTTCAAAAATGAATGCAACTTTTAATCTTACCAATGATAATTTAAAAGAACAATTTGACAGACTTTGGAAAGATGCAGGAATAAATGGTCTAAATGGCCATAGAAGTGTTGGTGGATATAGAGCCTCAATGTACAATGCCTTACCATTAGAAAGTGTACAAGTTTTGGTAGATGTAATGAAAGAATTGGAAAGGGAAAGCTAAATGTCATTCCTAGTATCCAATGAGCTTGCTTGTACTGAGCCAGTCGAAGTATCGAAGTGTAACGAGGAATATCAATAAAGAACTAAGTTTAATTAATAAGATCTCTGCCTTTGCAGGGAATACCTATGAAAGTATTAGCAAACGACGGAATTTCACAAACTGGGATAGATTCACTTGAAGCATCTGGATTTGAAGTAACCACAACTACAATAGCTCAAGATGAACTTATAGAATATATCAATGAAAATTTAATTGATGTAATTTTAGTAAGAAGTGCCACCAAAGTAAGAAAAGACATTATAGACTCCTGCCCTAGTATAAAAATTATAGGTCGTGGTGGCGTTGGTATGGATAATATAGATGTTGAATACGCAAGAAGTAAAGGACTTCAAGTAATCAATACTCCCGCTGCTTCTTCAGCTTCTGTTGCGGAGTTAGTGTTTGCACATTTATTTGGAGGGGTTCGTTACCTATACGATGCTAACAGAAATATGCCATTAGATGGTGACAGCAGGTTTAAAGATTTAAAAAAGAATTATGCTGGCGGAAGGGAATTAAGAGGAAAAACTATAGGTATTATTGGAATTGGCCGTATTGGACAAGAAGTTGCTAAAATAGCCTTAGGTTGTGGAATGAAGGTTATTGTAAGCGATATGTTTATTGACAAGGTAAATGTAAAAGTAGAATTTTTCGATGGCCAATTTATCAATACAGAATTAAATTCAATTCCTTTTGAAGACCTTTTAAAAGAAAGTGATTTTATTAGTTTACACGTTCCTGCTCAAAAGGATTATGTTATTGGTAGAAATGAATTCGAATTAATGAAAGATGGAGCGGCAATCGTAAATGCAGCTCGTGGAGGTGTTATTAACGAAGTAGCTTTAATTGAGGCCATTGAAAACAACAAACTATCTTTTGCTGCTATAGACACATTTGAAAACGAACCAACACCCGCCATAACAGTATTAATGAATGGGAAACTTTCCTTAACTCCACATATTGGTGCCGCAACAAAAGAAGCTCAAGACAGAATAGGAACCGAACTAGCAGAACAGATTAAAGAAATCCTTATTAAAAATTAAAATTTGGTTAAATGTTCTGTTAAAGACTAAAGTCTAGTATATTAAACCTTTAGTTTTTCAGTAACTTTGAACAAAAATCATGAAACCTTTATTTTCAATAATCGTAATTTTATTAGTACTTTTTAGTTGTAATTCTGGAAAAACAACTATTAAGAGTGATTCAGGTTCCAAAAACCAAGTAACTCAAAAGGATACTATTCGGATCGCAAATGATGAATTAGAGTATGAAATATTAATCATCGAAATAGGTTTTGACAATTGGCTAGTAACACAGCCACCAATGGGCCATTATGGCTTATCTTTTTTAGAAAGCAAAAACAGAATGTTTGTTTTAGAGTATAATAACCGAGTATATAAGGATCGAAGCCGTAAATTATATGAAGCAGAAATTAATTATGACTCAAATGTTTCTTACGGATTAGAAGTGAATTATTTACTTTACAATTACTTTGAATATTTTCAACAAAAATATAAACAGAAATTATAGTGCAGAAATTTAAAACACAATGGGAGATTAAGTCTAATTGGCAATTAATTTTCCCCTTATTAGGAATTATAGGACTTATTTATTCCTCTTATAAATTATCGACTCTTTTTATAAAAGATTCATTAATAATAAATAGCATACTAACAATAGTTCTTGGAATTATATTATTGAAATTCACCTTAGTCTTATTTAAGAAATTAGAGAAAAAATGGGATTTAGAGTATCGATGGGAAATAATTAGAGTTTTTATTGTTTTTGCTATAACTGGTAGTAGTAGTGTTATTATAGGTAGACCTATTTTAAAACTTATTGGAATAACAAAAGACAATCTGCAACCTTTTATTTATTGGACATTATTTATACTTATAAGTTTTATATTCTATCAAATATTATTGGTCGCTATAGGCTGGTTGTTTGGCCAACACAGTTTCTTTTGGAGTTTTGAAAAGAAAATGCTTCGTAGAATGCGATTGGGATTTTTATTAAGTGAAAAAAAATAAAGGAAAAATATCGTCTTTTAATCTTCCTGCATTATTATTAATTATTATAATGCTTTTCCCTTCTGCTTTTCAATTTACTCATGCTTTTGAAAAGCATGATCTAAATGAATGTAATGAATTAACCACTCATCTGCATGAACAAGAAGTGGAATGTTCAATTTGTGATTTTCATATTTCAACATTTTCTTATTCTTTTCAAAATGAATTAGAATATATACACATAAAAAAACATACGAATTATGCAGATTATTATAAATCGAAAAAGCATAACTCCATAAAGCTTTCAAATTCCTTACGAGGTCCTCCCCTGTTTTCTTAATTATTAGGTTCACATTACAAATAATTTTAAAACATGAAAAATGAAAAAACATATATTTTTGCTTTTGATATTATTCTATATATCAAATGCAAATACACAAAACACTTTAAAAGGAAGCATACTTGCTTCAAATGATAAAAACCCATTATCCGCTTCAGTTTATATTCCCATTTTAGAAAAAGGAAATATAGCAGATTTTGATGGAAATTATCAAATAAATAATATCCCAAACGGAAATTATATAGTAGCATATTCAAGAATAGGATATGCAACCTATACCTTAGAAATTTCATTTAATGAAGGGGTTGTTATTCAAAATGTTGAATTAAATCAAGTAGCTATTGAAATGGAAGAGGTTATTATTTCTACTCCCTTTCATAAATTACAAAGAGAAAATGTAATGAAAGTAGAACGCCTTTCTGCTAAAGAAATTTCTTCTTCTGGCGCACTAACATTAGCTGAAGGAATTTCAGAAATACCAGGTGTATCTATTATTAGTACCGGGGTTGGAATAGGAAAACCGGTAATTAGAGGATTAAGCTCCAATAGAGTTTTGACTTATACACAAGGAGTTCGTTTAGAAAACCAACAATTTGGTGGAGAACATGGCTTAGGAATTAATGCCGAGGGTATTGAGAGTATTGAAGTGATAAAAGGTCCCGCATCTTTATTATATGGTAGTGATGCTCTTGGTGGAGTTTTATATATTAATCCAGAAAAATTTGCTCCTGAACATAAATCTCAGGCAACTATAAAAAGCAATTACAATACCAACACCTTGGGCTCCTCTACAACATTTGCTGTTAAAAGTTCTCAATCAAAGTTTAAGTTTTTAATTAGAGGCACACATGCAGCACATAGTGATTATTTAACTGGCAATAACGAACGGGTAACACATAGTAGATTTAATGAGAATGATATTAAGTCAGGATTTAGATTTCAAAATGAAACCCTAAAGTCCACACTAAGGTATAATTATAATCAATCCAAAATAGGAATACCAGAAGAAATAGGAGAACAAACCACTTCAGAAAAAATGGAATTACCCTATCAAAAAATTGATAACCACATTTTATCATTAGATAATAAAGTGTTTTTAAACAACTCAAGTATTGACATTGTTTTAAGCTATCTTTTTAATGACAGAAATGAATTTGAAGATGAATTTAAAATTCCAGAATTGCGATTACGTCTAAACACCTATGGATATAATTTAAAATATAATTTACCAGAAATTAAAAACCTTAAAACAGTTATTGGTATTCAAGGAATATACCAAACTAATAAAAATTTAGGAGAAGAAATACTTATTCCAGATGCTGTAAAAAATGATTTTGGAATTATGGCTACATCACATTACCACTTGAATAAAATTTCACTTCAAGGTGGGATTAGATTTGATACTAGATCTCTTAAATCCGAAGAAACTGGAGTAATTGAAGAACAGGACTATATTGCAGCATTAGACAAAAGCTTTAATAGTTTTAATGCAGCGCTAGGACTAAAAATTGATTTATTAGAAAATTTTTATACTAGAATAAATTTAGCTTCCGGATTTAGAGCTCCTAATTTAGCAGAGTTAACATCTAATGGGGTTCACGAAGGCACCAATAGATATGAAATAGGGAATCCAAACCTTAATAGTGAACAAAGTTTTCAGTTAGACACCTCATTAGAATTTGAAAGTGAACACTTCGAAGTTTTTGCAAATGTATTTTATAATCATATTGATCAATACATTTTTATTGAACCGACAGATCAAATGATAGAAGATTATATCGTTTATAATTATACTCAAGAGGATGCTAAATTATATGGAGGAGAATTTGGATTTCACATTCATCCGCACCCTCTAGATTGGCTTCATTTAAGTAGTAGTTTTGAAACATTAACTGGAGAATTATTAAGTGGTGATAATCTACCATTGCAACCAGCGAGCTCTCTTTCTAATTCATTAAAAATTGAATTTGATAATTTAGGAGTATTTAATAACTCGTATTTTACAACCACTTTTAAAAATACTTTTGAGCAAAATAATACTAGTGATTTTGAAACTCCAACACCTGGATACAACTTATTGAATATGGCAATTGGAACAGAAATTATGCTTTTCAAACTAAGAACTATTTTAGGGATACAGGCAAATAATTTAACAAACGAAAGTTATATTTCACATTTATCAAGATTGAAAATAGATAATATTGAGAATATTGGAAGATCTTTTACATTTAGTCTTCAACTTCAATTGTAATAGGCTCCATTTTAGGTTCTTTATTCCATACGAAAGTATATAACCACATTAATGTAAATGTTGGTATAAAATCTAATCCAGGCAAGATTTCTTCTATAAAAACTAAGATAGAAGCAATTTTGCCTTTTTTACCTTCGTACATATCACTAATTTGCTTTGCTGCATATGGCGCCCAAAGAAAGTCTATAAAGAAACCTGCAAAAGGAATAAACATGGTACTCATTCCAATAAGGTCCAATATAATTCCTTTTCGCAATAGTTTATTTTTTGAATTCATTTAGTTTTACTTTAAATAAAGCAAAAAGAATGCCAATAGCTCTACTTTAACTTATCTGAAAATAATTGCTTTATTTTTTCAATTTTGGGAGTAATTGTAAAGTCACAATACCGCTGACCTGAATTATCATTATAATAGTTTTGATGATCTTCTTCTGCATTATAAAAAACAGTCAAAGGTGTGATTTCTGTAACAATTGGAGATTTATAATAATTAGCTTCATTCAACTTTTTTATAAATGCTTCCGCTTGCATTTTCTGCTCTTCTGAAGTGTAAAAAATTCCACTTCTGTATTGCGTTCCAACATCAGCTCCTTGTTGATTTAATGTTGTTGGGTCATGAGTTGCAAAAAAGATTTCCAGCAAGGTAATAAAAGAAACCTCTTCTTTATTATATGTAATTTCAATAGCTTCTGCATGTCCTGTTCTTCCTGTACAAACTTCCTTATATCCTGGGTTTTTAATGTCTCCTCCGGTATATCCAGGAAAAATTCCCTCTACTCCTTTTAAACGTTGAAATATTGCTTCAGTACACCAAAAACAACCTCCAGCAAAAATGGCTTTTTCCATAGTAAATTTTATTTTCAATCAAAATTACAATTAAATATTAAAGAAAAGTTAAGGTCATTGTTTTTAACTTTTCATTAGCACAACTACAGACTTGAGAAGCATAGATTTGCTCATCCTCCTTAAAATTGGAAACCATCACAATCATCAATCATCAATCAATCACTATGACTAAATATCTATTAAGTTTCGTTTTATTTCAAAGTTGTTTCTTAGGATTCGCTCAAGATAAAAAAAATATAGAAGCAGTAAGAATTTCAACTCCTCCAAAAATTGATGGGGTTTTAGACGACGCCATTTGGGGAAATATCCCCATTGCTTCCGATTTTAAGATGTGGCAACCAGGTAATGAAGGAGAAATTTCTGAAGATTATAAAACCGAAGTAAAAATAGCTTATGATAATACTGCTGTTTATTTTGGAGTATCCATGTATGATCCAGACCCAGACAATATCTTGAGTCAATTTAGTCAGCGTGATGAAGTTTTTGTTCAAGCAGATTTGTTTTATATAGCTTTAAACACTTATAATGACGGTATTAATGAAACTCGTTTTTATGTAACCAGTGCAGGAACCATTGGGGATGCCAAGAGCTCTCAAAACAATGAAGATTTTAATTATAATGTGGTTTTTTCATGTAAGATTTCTAAAGATGATAGAGGATGGTATGCCGAATATAAAATTCCATATAATGCCTTACGGTTTCCTGAAGTTGAAGTACAAGATTGGAGTGTTAATTTTTTTAGAGTATTAAAAACTAAAAACGAAACACATACCTGGAATTTTATAGACAAAGAAGTTGGAAATCCAAAACTATATAATGGCCTAATAACTGGAGTTACCGATATTGACCCTCCAATTAGACTTACCTTCTACCCTTTTGCTCAAGGTCTTGTTTCTACTTTTGATGGGGATACAAACACCGAATTTGCAGCTGGATTAGATTTAAAATATGGTATTAGTGATAGTTTTACTTTAGATCTAACTTTAGTTCCAGATTTTGGTCAAGCAGCTTTTGACGAAGTACGACTTAATCTAGGCCCTTTTGAACAAACCTTTGGTGAAAATCGAACTTTTTTCACAGAGGGTGTGGAACTTTTTAATAAAGGTCGAATATTTTTTTCTAGACGAGTTGGTGGTTCTCCATCAGTAGATATTAATGACATTGTCCAAGAAGACGAAACTATAATAGATGAGCCAACAAGTGTTAACATTTTAAATGCTTTGAAAGTTTCTGGTAGAACTAAAAAAGGACTAGGAATAGGAATATTTAATGCAATTACTCAAAAAACATATGCCAAAGTTGAAGATACAGAAACTGGGGAGCGACGAGAAGTATTGGTAGAACCTCTAGCAAATTATAACGTCTTTGTTTTGGATCAAGAGTTTAATGGAAATTCCTCTGTTTCACTTATTAACACTAATGTGACAAGAGAAGGTTCTGAATTTAGAAATGGTAATGTAACTGCAGGTGTATTTAGCATTGCAGATAAAGAAAATACCTTTAGAACTGCTGGAAGAGCTATTTTTAGTAATATAAATGAAGGTGATGGAATTAAAACTGGATTTCAATCTGAATTAGATATCTTTAGAATTAAAGGGAATTTTAGATATAGAATTGGTCACGATTTTGCCAATACTACTTTAGATATAAATGATCTTGGCTTAAATTTTAGAAATAACTTCAACAATTTTGTTGCAGGAGCGTCATACGAAATATTTGAACCCAATAAAACTTTTGATAAATACAGCATTGAATTTTCTGCTCGGCACAGAAGACTTTACAAGCCTAGTGTACAAACTTCAAATTTCTTTACTCTAAATGCTTTCTTCATTAGACCTAGTCGATTTTCTTTTGGTGGAGGAATTAATGGCGGAAGTGAGAACCAAGATTATTTTGAACCTCGTGTGGACGGAAGACATGTAACATACAGCCCAAACATGGGTGGATTTACTTGGTTTTCTACAGATTACAGAAAGAAATTTGCTATAGATTTAAATGTAGGATATAGAACCTATTTCGATGACCCTCAGGCTAATTATAGTTTTGGATTTGAACCAAGATATCGCTTTTCTGAACACTTTTTAGTAGTATGGGATACCAGTTATCTTTTACGAAATAAAAATAAAGGATACGTAAGTGACACCGAAACGGACATTTACTTTGGACAGCGAAATATCGCTAATCTAGAAAATTCTTTAACGGCTAGTTATAACTTTGACCCATATAAAGCAATAGATTTAAGATTTAGAAACTATTGGGGGACAGCAGATTACACCGACGACTTATTTTACACATTAAATGAAGACGGCTCGCTTACTGAAACGGATTATGACACTTCTGAAGAGGACCCAAATACTAATTTTAATATCTGGAATATAGACTTAAGTTTTAGATGGCGATTTGCTCCAGGTAGTGAAGCTACTTTACTTTATAGAAATCAGATATTTAATGAAGATGAGTTATCTACAATAGATTATGGAGGAAGTCTTGAAAATTTATTCAATGAACCTGCAGAACATAGCCTATCGCTTCGAATCACTTATTTTATTGATTATAATAATGTAAAACACGTTTTTAAGAAAAATTCTTAATCCTAAAAAACTATTGCTTAATCTATCCTAAAATAGTACTTTCACGCTATATAATTGAATATGATTAAAGCTAAAAACATCCATAAATATTTTGACGATTTACACGTATTAAAGGGTGTTGATTTAGAAATAAAAAAGAGGGAAATTGTTTCTATTGTTGGTGCTTCTGGTACTGGAAAAACTACATTGTTACAGATTTTAGGGACTTTAGATACTTTTTCAAATTCCGATCATAATAGTGCTTTAGAAATTAATGGGATTGATATTGCAGCTCTCAATCGGAATGAATTGGCTAAATTTAGAAATGAAAATCTAGGTTTTATCTTTCAGTTTCATCAATTATTACCGGAATTTACTGCTTTAGAAAACGTTTGTATTCCTGCATTTATAAAGAAGACTCCAAAATCTGAAGCCACTAAAAGGGCTAAAGAATTACTTTCTTTTCTAGATCTATCACATAGGGAGTTTCATAAACCTAATGAACTTTCTGGAGGAGAACAACAACGGGTCGCAGTTGCAAGAGCATTGATAAACAATCCTTCTATTATTTTAGCAGATGAACCTAGTGGAAATTTAGATACAGAAAGTGCAGAAAACCTACACAACCTTTTTTTTAAGCTTCGAGATGAATTTGGACAAACCTTTGTTATTGTTACACATAACAGTAATCTTGCAGAAATGGCTGACCGAAAATTAGTGATGCAAGACGGAAAGATTTTATTGTATAGATGAACCAAAAGGAATTAAAAGAATTTTTAGACTCTAAAGTTTTACAATACAATAATCGGGACTTTATTGAAAGTGATCCCATTCAAATTCCACATTTATTTCAGAAAAAAGAAGATATCGAAATTATTGGTTTTTTAGTAGCAACGATAGCTTGGGGAAACCGCAAGAGTATTATAAAAAATGGAAAAAGGCTGGTTGAAATTATGGGAAATTCTCCCTATGATTTTATATTAAACTTTACACAAGAGGATTCTAAATTTCTTTCAGGATTTGTTCATAGAACTTTTAATGAAAAGGATCTGAATTATTTTATAATAGCATTACAATATATATATAAATATCACGATGGATTGGAATCTTTATTTGCAAAAAACATAAAAGATAATTCATTGCAATACAGCATACATAAATTAAAAAATACTTTTTTTAGCTTGCCTCATTTGCAAAGAACTGAAAAACATATAAGTGATCCTTTAAAGAATTCTGCTGCAAAAAGAATTAATATGTTTTTAAGATGGATGGTAAGAAAAGATAATACTGGAGTTGATTTTGGTATTTGGAAAAGTATCTCTCCTTCACTTTTATCGTGCCCTTTAGATGTTCACTCTGGGAATGTTGCCAGAAAACTCGGTTTATTATATAGAAAACAGAATGATGCAAAGGCATTATTAGAATTAGATTCACGCTTACGAGTATTAAATCCAGAAGATCCTTCAAAATATGATTTTGCTCTATTTGGGTTAGGTGTTTTTGAAAAATTTTAATGAAATTTGTTAAACTATTGTGCTTTTAATCGTTTTTAAATCGCTTATCGTCTATTTAATATAATTTATTCGTAGGTTTATTCCTTCATTTAAAATAAGCGAATCATGAAAAAAAACTTCTTTATTTTTACTATTTTGAGTACTATTTTATTAATAAGCTGCTCAACCGAAAACATTGAAACTGATGTACAGGGAAATTTACTTACAGAAAACATTGAAAGAGGATTAGATTCATATACTAATTTAATCGCTGGACAAAATACTGATTCTGGAAATGTTGTAATTACAGAAATAGATGGAAATCTTGATGTTACCTATGAAACTGAAGGTGATTGGGTAATCTTAGAAACACATCTATATGTAGGATCTCAAGAAGATATGCCGGCAACTAGACCTGGTAATCCAAAAATAGGAAGATTTCCTTATAAAACAGACCATGGTGATGGCGTTACAACATTTACTTATTCAGATCTTTATGAATTAGCAATAAATGAATGTACTTGGGTAGTAGCTCATGCTGTTGTCTATAATACAGTAACTCATCAAGAAGAAACTGCTTGGGCAAATGGAGAACAGGTCAATGGAAATAATTGGGCTATGTGGTTTGAAGTATGTTACGAGGGTGGCCCATCTTAAATTAAATAAAACAATACTCCAAAAAACAAAAATATTATTAAGTGCCTTTGTTTATAAACAAGGGCATTTTTTGTTAAGTTATCTCTTTTATTATACAGCAATGATTATATTTGTCCAATAAATATTGGAATGCAGTTTAAACACCCTGAACTTCTTTACGCGTTATTTCTCCTACTCATTCCTATTTTCATTCATCTTTTTCAACTTAGAAAATTTCAGAAAGTAGCTTTTACTAATGTTGCTTTTTTGAAAAAAGTTACCATACAAACTCGAAAAAGTTCACAATTAAAAAAATGGCTTACGCTTTTAATGAGATTACTTGCACTTGCCTGTATCATCTTGGCTTTTGCACAACCTTTTTCCGCTTCTAAAACCGCATTAAATACTAAAAAAGAGACAGTACTGTACGTAGACAACTCTTTTAGTATGCAAATTAAAGGGAATGAAGGCTCCTTGTTACAACGAGCTTTGCAGCAATTATACTCACAATCTACAACCGATAATATAAGTTGGTTTACAAACGACTACTCACACAGAAATACTTCATTACAAGATTTTAAAAACCAAATCTTATCTGTAAATTATACACAAGAGCAGTTATCCCCCTCTGAAATAATCCTCAAAGCCAACCAATTATTTTCCAAAAACATGTCTGTCGAGAAGCGATTGATTATCGTTTCAGATTTTCAACAAAAAGGTGCTTTCCCTTTACAGGAAATTGGAAATACAGAAAATATAAAAGTCGATGCGGTACATTTAAAGGCCACTAATGCAAAAAACATAAGTTTAGATACAACATATATAGCAAACAATGAGCTTATTGTAAAGGTTACAAGCCACGGTGATATTCAGGGCACTGTGCCTATTTCATTGTTCAATAATGAAGCGCTCATTGCTAAAACAGCTATAGACTTTTCTAATCAAAAAACGAAGTCTATAAGTTTCGATATCAAGGATATTTCAGAGTTTAAAGGCAAACTAGAACTAAATGACCCTAATTTACTATTCGACAACACCTTATACTTTTCTATTAATACTGTTAAAAAGATAAAAGTATTATCTTTAAATGAATCTTCGGCTTCTTATTTACAACGGATTTTTAATCCAGAAGAATTTGATTTTAAACAACAAGATTCAGAAAGTCTTAATTACAGCGAATTTCCAGAACAGAATTTAATAATTCTTAATGAACTACAAAACATTCCAGAATCGTTGAGTACTGCATTAAAGTCATTTTCAGATCAAGGTGGAAGTGTTTTTATAATTCCTTCCATTAAAGGAAATCTTGAGGAATACAATACTTTATTAATGAAATTACAGATGGGAATTCTTTCAGAAATAGATCTACAAGAAAAAAAGATTAGTCAAATTGTATTTGACCATCCTTTATACACAGACGTTTTTGAGAAACAAGTCGTTAATTTCCAATACCCAAAGGTGAATTCTTATTATAATTTAAATACACGAGCAACTTCAGTGTTGCGATTTGAAGATAACAAACCTTTTATAATACAGCAGAACAATACCTTTGTAAGTACAGCATCTTTCAATTTAGACAATTCTAATTTTCAAAGTTCTCCATTAATAGTTCCTACACTCTATAATATGGCAAAACAAAGTTTGCCACTTCCAAAGTTATATTACGAAATAGGAAAACAAAATACCTATGCAGTCCCTGTAAAACTGTTACAAGACGAAATTTTAACTTTAAAAGACAGTACCTTAAATTTTATTCCTTTACAACAAACTAAAGAAACAAAAGTGATGGTAACTACTGAGGGTGAACCATCAAAAGCAGGTATCTTCAGTATTGAAAAAGATCAACTTGCCTTGGAGAATGTAAGCTATAATTATCATAGAGGTGAAAGTATATTGCAATATTCAGACCCTAAGGATTGGAAGGGTGTAAATGTATACCAAACTGTCGAGGAACTTTTTAATTCTATCGCTTCAGAAAACACAATTAACAGTTATTGGAAATGGTTTGCTATTTTTGCATTACTATTTCTTATATTGGAAATGCTTATTTTAAAATTCTACAAATGAATATTTTATTAAGATCTGCCACTATCATTGATGCTTCCAGCAAGCACCATTTAAAAAAGAGAGATATTCTTATCGAAAATGGCATCATTACAAAGATTAAAAGTTCAATATCCAAAGAGCAAAACTCTAAAGAAATTAATCTAGAAAACCTTCATATTTCTCAGGGTTGGTTTGATAGTAGTGTCTCTTTTGGAGAACCAGGTTTTGAAGAACGGGAAACTATCGCTAACGGATTAAAAACAGCCGCTCATAGTGGTTTTACTCATGTTGCAGTAAACACAAACCTTAATCCGGTAACCGATAGTAAATCAACCATAAAATTTTTAAAATCTGAAGCCTATCGAAATTTGGTAAACCTCTACCCTATTGGTGCACTTACTAATAAAGGTGAAGGGGAAAATCTTGCGGAACTTTACGATATGAAAAATGAAGGAGCCGTTTCTTTTTACGATTATAAAAAACCAATTGAAAACCCTAACTTATTAAAAATAGCTTTACAATACTCTCAATCCTTTGATGGGCTAGTTCAATCCTTTCCTTTTGAAAAAGCAATCTCAAAACTAGGAATGGTTAACGAAGAAGTAAATAGTACGCGCTTAGGATTAAAAGGCATACCTGCCTTAGCTGAAGAATTACAAATAACAAGAGATCTTTATATTTTAGAATATACGGGCGGAAAGCTACATATTCCTACCATTTCCACAAAAAAGTCTGTAGCTCTTATTAAAGAAGCTAAAAATAAAGGCTTACAAGTAACCTGTAGTGTAGCAATTTCTAACCTTATGCTTACAGATGATGTTTTAGAGACTTTTGACACCAATTATAAACTCTTACCTCCTCTTAGAACAAAAACAGATATAAAAGCAATTTTAAAAGGCCTAAAAGATGGAGTGATTGATGGAGTTACGAGTGATCATAACCCAATTGATATAGAACATAAAAAAACAGAATTTGATCACGCCTATTATGGAAGCATTGGCTTAGAAAGTTGTTTTGGCGCACTTAATAATGTTCTAGATACTGAAACTGCTGTAAAAACACTCACAGCCTTAAAACAATCTTTCAATATCCCACAGAACACAATCGAGGAAGGAAATCAAGCAGATCTTAGTTTATTCAATCCTACGACGGAATGGGTTTTTTCTGAAAAAGACATTATATCCACTTCAAAGAATGCAGCCTTATTAGGAAGTAAATTAAAAGGAAAGGTCTATGGAATAGTTTCTAACAAAAAAATAATTGCCAAGTAGTTTTTTGGGTTCATTAAAATGATTCCATAATTCCAAAGTAAAGTCCTTGGTTTCCGTCAACTCCAACTGCATAATCTAATCTAAGATTGATTCTTTTTTCTCTAGAGATCATAAAACGAGCACCTAAACCAGCACTAGGCAGCCAATCTCTTTCAAAAGTTTCTTCTCCCTCTTCATCATTTCCCCAAACACTTCCTGTACCTACAAAAGCAACTCCTCCCCATCTTTTATAAATATTTCTTCTATATTCAGTTTGAAATGCCACCATGTGTTTTCCCTTGTATTTTCCTGTTGTATATCCTCTTAAACTATTTCTAACTCCGTAATTTTGATATCCATCAAAAGGCACATCTCCAGTAGCAAATCCACCTGCAAGTCCAAACCCTAGTACGCTTTTTTGAGACAGAGGAATAAAATAAGAAGCATTAAAATCAGTATCCACATAATCGTTATCGCTCCCTAACCATTCTCTGTTAAACTTTGGGCGTATACTAAAAGACAATCCTTTTGTTGGATTATACGCATAGTCTAAATTATCAAAAGAAATATTAAAACCTATACTCGAAATAAAATTATCGGTAATTCCATTTTGTTCAAAAAAGGCTTCTGTAAATTCGTTTTCTTCATCAGATCCTTTGTCAAATTTATAATTGGTTTTAGTACCTAAATACAATAATCCCAAATAAAAATCACCTATAATTCTTCGACTATATTCAGTGGATAAGAAATATCGAAGTTCAGAAAAAACCAAATGTAAATCTTCTTCGTCTTCATTATCATAAGTAAAATCGTTATTTACTCGTAAAGTTCCAGTAAATATTGTTGCTTTATTTTTATTTTCATTCCAATATAATTTTGCTGTAGGCACAAAAACATAACTATTATTAGTAGTGTACAAGCCATATATTGCAACTAAAGATGGAGTGGATAAAGAGTCGTCCTTTTTTAATTTAAGGAAATACATCGGCATAGCTCCAAATCCTGTTTTCATAGCGGGATTACTAGTTATAAGAGGCAATACTATAAATGTTTTGGATTCTTTATCAAATAAGGAATCTTTAGCTTTCTCCTGAGCGGTTATGGATAAAACTGAAAAAATGAGAATTACAAAAAAAGAAAGCTTATTATACATATAGTATGAATTATAATCAAATATACTTATTATTTCATTGCAAGGTATATTGGCTTTTTATTACCTTTAGACCTTAACCAAAAATTAAATTAATATGAAAAAAGCATTATTTCTATCCTTATTATTTTTTGCACCATTATTAATGGTAGCTCAAAATAATGACAAACCAAACATCCTTGTTATATGGGGTGATGATATTGGTTGGTCCAATCCTAGTATTTATAATATGGGGATGATGGGATATACTACTCCCAATATTGACAAAATTGGAAAAGACGGAATTGTCTTTACCGATTATTATTCACAACAATCCTGTACTGCAGGTCGATCGGCATTTATTACAGGTCAATCTCCCTACAGAACAGGTTTAACCAAAGTTGGATTGCCAGGAGCCAAAGAAGGTTTAAATATTTTAGACCCTACCATTGCTGGTTTACTTAAAAACCATGGCTATACAACTGGACAGTTTGGAAAAAATCACTTAGGAGATTTAGATGAGCATTTACCTACCAATCATGGTTTTGATGAGTTCTTAGGAAATTTATATCATTTAAACGCTGAAGAAGAGCCAGAACATCCAGACTACCCAAAAGGCGCGGAGTTTAAAAAGAAATTTGGACCAAGAGGTGTTATTAGTTCTTCTGCAGATGGAAGAATAGAGGATACAGGACCTTTGACTAAAAAGAGAATGGAAACCGTAGATCATGAAACAAAAGATGCTGCTATAGCATTTATGAAAAAAGCAAACGGCAATGACGAACCATTCTTTGTATGGTATAACTCTACCAGAATGCATGTTTGGACACATTTACAAGACAAATACAAGGAAAAAACAGGACTTGGCTTATATGCAGATGGGATGACAGAATTAGATGATATTGTTGGTGAGTTGACAGCAACATTGGAAGAGTTAGGAATTGAGGAAAATACCATTGTGATTTTTGGAACAGACAATGGTGCAGAAGTTATTTTTTGGCCCGATGGTGGTATGACTCCTTTTAGAGGTGAAAAAGCAACCACTTGGGAAGGTGGATTTCGTGCTCCATGTGTAATTAAATGGCCAGCAAAGATAAAACCAGGACAAGTGAGTAATGCAATTATTTCTGGAGAAGACTGGTTGCCAACATTTTTAGCTGCTGCTGGAGAAACCGATGTAAAAGAGAAATTATTGAAAGGACATTCTGCAATGGGTCGTGATTATAAAGTACATTTAGATGGTTACAACTTTCTGCCTTATTTAACGGGTGAAACTGAAGAAAGCCCTAGAAATGAGATTTTCTATTTTGATGATGATGGTGGTTTAAATGCCTTCCGATACAAAAGATGGAAAATGCACTTTAAAATTCAAGAAAATCACGGCTTTAATGTTTGGCAAAAACAATATACTACATTAAGATTTCCGATGTTAATGGATCTTTTGGGAGATCCTTTTGAAAGAGCAGAACATGATTCTGAAGACTATAGACGTTGGATGGCTGAGCGCATGTATTTATTAGTGCCAGCACAAGCCAAAATTGGAGAATTTTTAGCTACTTTTAAAGAGTTTCCTCAACGACAAGAAGTTGGAAGTTTTAGTTTAGATAAAGTCTTAGAACAGATGGAAGCTGCTAAAAGAAATTAATTTAATATTAAAAAATTATGAAAATTATTAAAACGTTATTTTGTCTCGTTTTCATTTTAATGGTTTCGATAACATTTGCACAAGACAAACCCAATATCCTCGTTATTTGGGGAGACGATATTGGTCAATCCAACGTCAGTGCCTATACCATGGGGTTGATGGGATATCGAACTCCCAATATTGATCGAGTTGCAAATGAAGGTATGATCTTTACTGATTACTATTCAGAACAAAGCTGTACTGCAGGGCGCTCAACATTTATATTGGGGCAAAGTGTTTTTCGAACGGGCTTAAGTAAAGTAGGTTTACCGGGTGCAGAAGAAGGGATCTCAGAGAAGGACCCCACCATTGCAGAATTGTTAAAGCCACTTGGCTACAGGACAGGACAATTCGGTAAAAACCACTTGGGAGATAGAGATGAACATCTACCAACCAATCATGGATTTGATGAATTCTTCGGAAATTTATATCACTTAAATGCCGAGGAAGAACCTGAAAACTTAGATTATCCTGATCCTGAAAAATACCCAAATTTTGCTGAGAAATATGGTCCACGCGGTGTAATACATTCCATTGCGGGAGGAAAAATTGAAGATACAGGAGCTCTTACAAAAAAGAGAATGGAAACTATCGATGATGAATCCATAGAAGGAGCTATAAGATTTATTCGCGATGCAGTTAAATCTGGAGAACCTTTCTTTGTATGGTGGAATGGAACAAGAATGCACTTTATAACTCATGTTAAAGATGAGTTAAGAGGAATATCTGGACAGGACGAATATGGTGACGGAATGATTGAACACGATATGCATGTAGGCCAATTACTTGATCTATTAGATGAATTAGGAATTGCCGATAATACCATCGTGCAATACGGTACAGACAATGGTCCACATAAAAATACTTGGCCGGATGCTGCTTCAAGTCCTTTTAGGGGAGAGAAAAACACCAATTGGGAAGGTGGATGGAGAACACCATCGATGATTCGTTGGCCTGGGCATATTGAAGCAGGATCTATTTCTAATGAAATTATTTCCGGTTTGGATTGGTTGCCTACATTCGTTGCTGCTGCAGGTAATGATAATATTAAGGAAGAATTGTTAAAAGGCAAAAAAATTGGAGATAAAACATTTAAAGTTCATTTAGATGGATATAATATGTTACCTCATCTTATAGGAAAAGAAAAAGATGGCCCACGCCATGAACTTTTTTACTTCTCTGATGATGGAGACTTAACAGCGCTTCGTTATAATGATTGGAAATTAATATTTATGGAACAAAAAACTGCAGGAGGCTTTAGAGTTTGGATGGATCCATTTGTTCCATTACGGATACCTTTAATATTAAATTTAAGAAGGGACCCCTATGAATTCGCAACAATATCTTCCAACTCATATTATGACTGGTTGTTAGAAAGAGCCTATCTTTTAGTTCCTTCACAAGATATAGTAGGTGATTTCTTGATGACTTTTAAAGAGTACCCTCCGCGTATGAAAGCAGCAAGTTTTTCCTTAGACAACGTAATGGAGAAATTATCTAATCCAGGAAATCATTAAAAATATAATAAGACCAGATAATAAAAATTATCTGGTCTTATTTGTAACACGGTCAAACTAGATTGGTCATTTAGGGAATAATGGTAGTTCATTTTTTTTCAATTAAAAATTTAAAACTAGAAATCATTAAAAATTTAAAAATAAAACTAACACTTCGCTTGACATTGTTGCTGGCTACCCTGTCTTTAGGTTTACAGGCACAAGAATCAAGTACAGTCAAGCCTAAACTTGTTCTACAGATAACGGTTGATCAGTTCCGTGGTGACTTGCCAACACGATTTTTGGATCGTTTAGGTGAAGGTGGATTGCGCTATCTTATAGAAGATGGTACTTACTACACAAACGCGCATTATCGTCATGCTAATACAGAAACAGCCGTAGGACATGCTACTCTATTTACGGGTGCCGACCCATCGAGACATGGATTGGTTGGTAATAATTGGATCGATCCGTTAACTGGTAATTCGGTTTATAATACTGAAGATGATCGTTATCATATGATAGGAAAAGATCCCAAACCTCATGAGGGCATCTCGCCACACAACTTACTTTCCACCACTATTGGTGATGAGTTGGTTATCTCTAATGCAGGCCAATCACGTGTGTTTAGTGTATCAGTCAAAGATCGCGGAGCCATCATCCCAGGTGGGCATGCAGGAAAAGCATTTTGGTATTCAAAAAGTTCAGGGGAATTTGTTACAAGCACTTATTATTATGATGAATATCCACAATGGGTTCAGAATTGGAATGATGCCAAACTGGCCGATCAATACAAAGGAAAGACATGGGGTTTACTTCAAGACCCTTCCTCCTACTTTGCAAAAGATTTAGATGATCGTCCTTATGAAGCAGATTTTCAACCTTTAGGTAGAACCTTTCCACACCAATATGGTGACAATAAATATCTTTATCTCATTTTGTCATTATCACCGGCTGGAGATGAGTTGACTATTGATTTTGCGAAAACACTTATTGAAAATGAAAATGTAGGTCAAGGTGATGCTATTGACTTTCTGGCGGTTAGTTTTTCATCCACCGACTATATTGGGCACCTATTTGGACCGTCGAGTTTAGAGTCTGAAGATAATATACTACGACTTGACCGAATTTTAGCTGACCTTTTTTCTTATGTCGATAAAACCGTTGGATTAGAAAACACACTAATCGTTTTATCAGCCGATCATGGGGCACCTGAAGCACCTGAATACATGACCACAATTGGAAAGGAAACCGGACGATTCGATTTCACTTATTTTAGAGAGCAAGGACCATTAAACAAAGTATTAATGGAACGTTATGGTCGTGATGATCTAATTGCCACACATAGTCATCCTTATCTCTATTTAAACATGCAAGCCATTACAGAAGCCAAACTCGATATTGAAGAAGTAGAAAGTTTTATTGCCGACGAGGTTATGAAAATTCCTGGGATCGCATACGCACAAACCCGTAGCGACCTGCTAGAAGGTAGGATTTCAAATGCACCTTTGCAAATTCAAATAAGACGAAATTTTCACCCTGTACGATCTGGTAACATTCATATGATCCAGGAACAATACTGGTTTTTACATTCTACAGATGAGGCACAAAAAATGGGTCTTGAAGGCATCGCAGCCATCCATGGATCGCCATGGCCTTATGATACCTATGTTCCCATATTTTTTGCTGGAAACGGGATTTCTGCACAAACAATCAATCGACGGGTTTCACCAACAGATATTGCACCAACAATTGCAAGGTATTTGAATATTAAGTTTCCGTCTGGGTCTATTGGAAATCCTTTGGAAGAAGTATTGAACAATAAAGAATAGAAATTATTTTGTAAAACTAGGAATGGTTTTGATGCGAAAATTTGAAAGATTATTAATCTAATTGAATAAAACAAATATTCATTACTGATTAGCTTTCAATTTTTGAATAATACTGTTTGCCTGCTCATTTTTCCCTTGAGCCTGATAAATTAAAGCAAGAAGATATTCGTAATCCGATTGATTTGGGTTCACCTTTAATGCCTTTTTAATATATTTTTCAGCTAAGTTTAAATCCTTATTTTCTTGGTAATAATAGGTAGCCAAATTATACATAGATCGAGTTTCGTTTGGATTTAATTTTATAGCAGCATTCAATTCATTTATAGCAACTTCATTGTTATTATTTTCAAAATTAAGCAGCCCTTTTAGATAATGAGGACGACTATTTGTAAGATCAAATTCTATCCACTTATCTAAAGTTTTATTCGCTTTTTCAAAATTATTTACCAAACTATAAGCAGTAGCCAAGTTTGAATAAACAGGTAACAACAAACTATCTTTAGTCAATGCCATTTCATAATTCTCTATAGCTTTTTCAATATTATTTGTTTGAAGGTAATAATCTCCTAATTGCATCCTACCATTAGAAAAATCTGCATTGCTAAACAACATCGTTTCCAACTCCCCCCTAGAAGTTATAAAATTATTTTTGTCTACCCCTATTAATGTGTTTTCATCTAATCCGATTATTAATTGAGCCGCACCAATTCTTACCAAACGCACAGTATCTTTGATATGCTTTAGCGCAATGGACACTCTTTCTTGAGGAGCAAGGTTTCTAAATTTCAACAAGGCATTATATCGAACTATTGCCGATGAATCATTTAATGCTACCAATAAAGAATCATATTCTTCCTGATTGTAATAGTCCAAATTTTCAATTACCGTTGCTCTGGCAATTTCAGGATATTTTAAATCATTGATAAAAGAATTTAATTCGTTACGTTGACTAGGGTTTAAATTATCTTGAGTACTTAATAATAAAGCCTCTGAAAAGTGTGCTGCTCTCTTTTTTCCATAGTTTTCAATTATAGCATTTGCTGCCCATTGATTTGTTTTGTCTTTATGGCAATTAGTACAAGCATTTGGGGTATCAAATTTTTCACTTTGATCAGGTCTAGGAATTCTAAAACTATGATCTCTTCTAAAATCATTTCCCATATAGTTTTTTCCTGTCATATGACAATTTATACAAAGACTTGCCTCCGTATTTTGCTTATGGAAATAATGTTTTTCTGTTTCATAATTTGCTGGAACATGACATTGTAAGCATAATTTATTTCCTTCAAATTTTAACTTCAGGCTATGCACATTATGACAATCGTTACACTTAACTCCTTCTGCAAACATTTTACTTTGCATAAAAGAACCATATACATAATCTTCCTCTTCTATTTGCCCGTCGCCATGGTAATAATTGTTTGTGATATTTTGAACCATATATTGATCTTCAAAATGTTCCCCTGGAGTATAATTCTCTGTAAGCTTTACTCTTCTGGCATGGCAAGTAGCACAAACATTTAGTTGTTCTTTCTGGTTTTTCCCTGTTAATATATAAGTGTTTTTATCTTCCGTTTTATTTTCAGCCCAGGAAAGATGTTTTTCAGCTGGTCCATGACAACTTTCACAATTTACATTAATAGAAGAATAAGATGTGTTAAAAGAATCTTCTTCTATGGAGTAATTCTTTTTCAAATTTGTAGAATGACATTCTGCACACATGGTATTCCAATTTTGGGCACCTTTTGTCCAATGCAACCAATCATGAGGTGCAATTTTATCTCCTTTATATTGATGGAACCATTTTTTATCGATAACATCCCAAGTAACTCGTAGTACTTGCTTTTTTCCCTTATCAAAATCTACTAAGTATTGTTGTAATGGAGTTATACCAAAAGTGTATGCTATTTTATATTCCTTTTCAGAATTATCTATTTCTTTAATTTTAACAATAAAATCGTTTTCCTTTTTGAAGAAAAAATATTCAACACCATCTATAGTTGTTTCAATATTATTAAAATCCCCTAAAACAGTAGATTCAGTTGCAATTTGCATGGCCAAATCATGATGTGACCCTTGCCAAAGTTCTACCTCTATTAGATGGCAAGTTGTACATGCTTTATCCCCTACATAACCATCGACAAACTGTCTTGAGGTTTTTGTAATTTCTGTATAATTGCTTTTTTTATTTTCGTTAGTACAGGATAACATTAAAAAGATAAAAAAAAATAAAAAGTAGGGTTTCATGCAATCTGGTTTCAAATAGCTAAAATATAATAAGATTTTACAAGAAAAACATAAATCCAAAACTTATTCGCATTGCATCTCTTTCTCTTGTCTTATCCAAATATGCATCATTGGCAAACCCACTATAGCTTACTTCCTTTAACCCATAATCTAATTCTAAGCCAATAGTCATTCTTTTAAATGGATCATACATAAAATTAATGATGCCGTAAGAATGGTAACTAGAATAATCTCCACCCAAAACGAGTGTGTCATCTATTGGATCATTTGGAAGGTCTTCGGAAAGAATATAGCGTTCCATGTCATCAAATTTATATTTAGTATATCCAAAAACTAAATTTGAATGAAATTTAGGATTAAAATAGTATTCGTATGAAATCCAACCTCCATAAGAAGGGGCTGCATCAAAACTGCCTTCTATAGTTGGGTAACCATCAAAGCCTAAACCCGAAACACTTGTTAAATAAGCATTAATTCCTTTTCCTCCAATTAATTGAAATTGAAGATTGTTTTTTCTTTCTGTTTTGTAAATTCCACTTAATGTAAATCCGTAGCCAATAAAATTATCGGTTTCACCATCTAATTTATAGCGTATATTTCTAAGAATGGAAGAAAAACGAAAATGTCCCCATTCTCTTTTATATTTAATTGCTCCAGTTAAATCTGGAGTTACCTGATTCTCTTCTTCAACTAAAGGTTCTAATTCTCCTAATGAAATATAATCTATTATAGGCGCTTCTAAACTAACTTCATAAATCCATTGTTGGTTTTTAAACGTATTAAAATACTTTATATGTGGCGTTCTAATCCAAATTCCAGAAGGTGGCCCTTCCCATTCCATAACATTAGGCCATAAAACCTCGTCTCCAAAATTGTTCCAGTTTTGACCAATTTGCCAATTATTGAATTCTACATAAGCTTTACGCAATCTCATATGTCCATCTCCTCCCCAAAAGTCAAATTCTACAATCGCTTTCATATTCTCTCCACCATTTGTAATATAGTCTCCTTGTATAAATACTTGAGTTTGGTACATATCCATTTTAAAACTCTGAGAATCATCTGTTCCAAAAACATTTATCTGACCAATATTAAATGTTTCACTATCCTGCAATCCCCCATAAACATCATAATATCCATTTAACTTCATATTAATACCCAAAGCACCTTTTGCTCTAGGCAAGTCGTTTATTGAATCATGAGAACGCACTGTTAATACTCGATCTCCCTCATAGGTTTGACTTATTACTGAATGTGTCAAAATGAAAAATAAAAAAAGGAAAGAATTTGAATTCATAATAATTAGATTTGCAAATTAGAGTTACTAATTTAAGCAATTAGGATCTTTAATAAAAAAATCAGCTTATGAAAAATAAAACAACAGGAAGTTACAAGGCAATATTGGCATATATTACATTTATAGGATTGATTATAGCCTATATATTAAATATGGATGAAAAAGATAAGTTTGTTTCTTATCATATTAAAAATATGTTTGGATTAGTAATCTTTTTATTTATTTCCATAACTTTTTTTGATGGCAATTATATTTTACAATATATAGGACAAACCCTTTGGGTTATCTCATTTTTAATGTGGGTATTTTCATTACTAATGGCCATTACTGGCAAAACCAAAGGAATTCCTATAATTTCTGAATTATTTCAAAAATGGTTTAAATTTTTAGATTAATATATGAATAAGCAAACCCTCTCTTTAGAGCATAATTATAAAGCTCCAAAAAACACCTCTGAAAAATCACCAGTAATTATAATGCTTCATGGCTATGGAAGCGATGAAAACGATTTGTTTTCGTTTGCCAGTGAATTGCCAGATAACTATACCATAATATCCTTAAAAGCTCCCTATGCTATGCAACCCTATGGAAATGCTTGGTATGCCATCCATTTTGATAATGCTAATGGAAAATGGAGTGATGATGAACAAGCAATTATATCAAGAGATTTAGTACTAAAATGCATTGATGAAATCATTTCTGTTTATAATATTGATTCGGATAACATAACCTTATTAGGTTTTAGTCAAGGAACCATATTAAGCTTAGCGGTAGGATTAAGTTTTCCAGAAAAAATTAAAAACATTATTGGTTTAAGTGGCTATATTAATGAAGCCATTTTTAAAGAAAATTATGTTAATAATGATTTTAGTAAATTAAACGTTTATTCTTCTCATGGCAGTGTAGATCAAGTAATCCCTGTGGATTGGGCTCGAAAAACAAAACCGTTCCTGCAAAATTTAAATATTAATTGTGAATATTCTGAATTTCCAGTAGGTCACGGGGTTGCTCCACAAAATTTTTATGAATTGAAAGAGTGGTTATTGAAGCATTCTTAATGCTATTAGTTTCACACTTCGATACGATTCCAAATATTATTGGAATCACTCAGTGTACTACAATAGTCATAGGTTATTGAATGTTTCGAGTTTGTGAGAAATGTATCGAAATAACCTACTTAATAAGAAGGATACAATAATGAAACAATCGAGGTTAGCTCAATTTGTTTCTTATTAGTGATATAATATTCAATAACCATTTCTCCCCAATATTTACCATCTGTAAAATCTGCGATGATCCACTTATGATTTAAAAATCGAATTTTATTAATTTTCATGGCGCCATTAATCCCATCAAATGGAATTATAGGATTATCTCCACTTTTTAAGTTTTCTTCATAAATGTACTCTGCTACTAGTTCTTCAATATCCCCAGATTCAAAACCAAGGCTTTCAAAATATGACATTGCATTTTCATTGCCTTGAAGGGTGAAATAATTTAAATCTAAAACGGTATTTGATAGTGCTTCTGTAGAATCTGTTGTTATTCTCAGACTTTTTTCCAGTTGCTTTATCTTAGCTCTTTGCGACTCAATTTTATTTTCTTGTTTTTCGAATATTTTCTTTTCATTCATATACTGAAATATTACAAACAATATTGCAAAAAAGAATAAATACATAAAGATGGTTCTCTTCATAATTATAAGTTGATTTTTAAAGTGTCATAAGCTAGAAATACATTTTCTGGAAGTCTTTTTTCTACTTCTTCATGAAATCCTAATAAATGACTAATATGGGTTAAATATGCTTTTTCAGGTTTAATTTTTTCGATTACTAGCAATGCTTCAGATAAACTTAAATGCGAATGATGTGGTTCTTCTTTTAAGGCGTTTATCACTAATATCTTTGTTCCTTTTATTTTATTAATCTCTTCTTCAGCAATTGTTTTTACATCTGTTAAATAGGTGAAGTCTTCTATTCGAAACCCTAAAACAGGCAATTCATTATGAAGAACTTCTATAGGTACAACCGTCTTCCCTCCTATTATAAAAGATTTGTCTTTAGAAATTTCAATTTCTTCAATAGTTGGTGCACCAGGATATTTATTTTCTGTTTCAAAAATATAAGAATATCTCTTATAAAGGGATTCAAAAACTCTTCGATGAGCATAAAAAGGCATATTACCCTGTTTAAAATATATGGGTCTTATGTCGTCTATACCGGCTGTGTGATCGCTATGCTCATGGGTTAATAAAATTCCATTTACTTTAGAACAGTTTTCTCGTAACATTTGTAGTCTAAAATCTGGACCACAATCAATCACATAATTATAGGAATCCCAAGACAGCAAAACGGAAACTCTTAATCGTTTATCTTTAAGGTTTTCACTTTTACATACTGGGTGTGAACTCCCAATAACAGGGATTCCTTGAGATGTTCCAGTGCCTAAAAAAGTGATTTTCATGATTTTCAAAGTAAGTGAAAAATTATTATACTTTTATGTTCTAAATAAAATAAGTTCCAAAGTAATTATTAAAAATAATGTTCTCAAAAATGACAATATTTATATTTTTTATATCATCTCATTCTCAACACATCATGTCTTTTTTTTTTGATGTATTTTAAACTTAAAATATGATATAAGTCAGAATAAATATAGTTTTATTATTATAAATTTGATGAGGATTTAAAATATAAACTATGAAAATAGGTATTATTAAAGAAACTCACAAAGGAGATAAACGTGTTTCAATATCTCCCAATATAGCAAAACAACTAATAGATAAAGGGTTTGAAATTTTGGTAGTAAAAGATGCCGGAGAAGGTTCTAAATATAAAAATTCAGATTATAAAGATATTGGGGCGTCTGTAGAAAGCAGAGGTGTCGTTTTTAAAAATGCGGATGTCTTAATAAAAATTAACCCATTCGATGAAGAGGAGTTAAAATTAATTGACAAGAACCATATATTAATGAGTCAATTATTTCATAAATCTAATCCAGCCTTAATTAAAACTATTGCATCTAAAGGAGCTACTTGTTTTTCAATGGATGCAATGCCAAGAATATCTAGAGCACAAGATATGGATGTTTTAAGTTCGCAAAATAATTTAGCTGGTTATAAAGCTGTAATTAGAGGAGCTTATGAAATGACAAAAATTTTCCCATTAATGATGACCGCAGCAGGAACTATTACTCCTTCTAGGGTCTTAGTATATGGCGTTGGTGTGGCTGGTTTACAGGCAATAGCAACTGCAAAACGATTAGGAGCTGTAGTAGAAGCTACAGATATTAGACTAGAAACCAAAGAACAGACAGAATCTTTAGGTGCTAAATTTATTACAGTAGATAATGAAGGAGAAGAATCTGAAGGTGGATATGCTAAAGTTGCCTCTAAAGATTATGCTAAAAAACAACAAGAAGCTGTAAACAAATCTTTATTTAAAGCAGATCTAGTTATTACTACGGCTATGGTTCCAGGGCGCAGATCTCCACTTTTAATAACAAAAGAACAAGTAGCTGAAATGAAAAATGGAGCGGTAATTATAGATTTAGCTGCAACTCAAGGAGGGAATTGTGAATTAAGTAAATTAAATAAAACTGTAATACAAAATGGAGTGAAAATTATTGGAACTTCCATATCTCCTGAAAGTGTTTCAACAAATGCAAGTGACCTCTATGCAAAAAACATGCTTAATTTTATTTTACATTTAACAGAAGACAACAAATTTAAATGGGAGCTTGAAGAAGAAATAACAGACACTACTTTAATCGTAAAAGATGGTAATATTAGACAAAACAATTTAACTGAATAATTATGACAGAATTATTAGATTTTATCAGCAATAACCTTCAAATGATATATATCGTTATACTAATGATATTTGTTGGAGTAGAAGTTATAGGTCACGTTCCCGCTGTATTACACACCCCATTAATGTCTGGAGCAAACGCCATTCATGGAGTTGTAGTCATAGGTGCTATTTTAGTAATGTTAGGTTCAGAACCAGATAACATATTGGCATTATCCTTAGGATTTGTAGCCGTTTTACTAGGTACATTAAACGTAATCGGTGGATTTGTTGTAACCGACCGTATGTTAGAAATGTTTAAAAAGAAAAAATAATGGAATATCAATTTAGTCTCGAAATTATTTATCTCATTGCATCTGTAACATATATTTTAGGGTTAAAGATGCTAGGTAACCCCGAATCTGCAAGAAGAGGTAATCTTATCGCTGCAGGCGGTATGGCCATTGCAATATTAGGAACCATTTTTTTATATAAAGGAGAAATACCAACTCTTATCTATTCCCTAATTGGAATTGCAATTCTTTTAGGAACTGTTGTTGGTTGGCTTATTGCTAAGAAAGTAGCAATGACAAAAATGCCAGAATTGGTTTCCTTATTTAATGGTATGGGAGGTGCAAGTGCAGCTTTAATAGGCTTGATAGAATTTCATCATTATAATGGAGAAACACTATCTATAATCACAATTCTAGCGGGTATTATAATTGGTAGTATTTCATTTTCAGGAAGTATGATTGCCTGGGCAAAACTTAATGGAACTATTAATAAACCTTTTCGGTTTCCAAAATATAACTTAATAAACAATTTAATATTTATAGCTTTAATTCTTTTTACAGCATACATCGCTTGGTCTGGATCTAGCAGCCAACTTTATTTATACATTTTGTTTTTTGGAGCATTAGCTTATGGAGTATTGTTTGTACTTCCAATTGGAGGTGCTGATATGCCTGTTGTAATATCACTCTTAAATTCTTTTACAGGATTAGCAGCTGCTCTTGGAGGTTTTTTATATGGAAATATGGTGATGCTAACCGGCGGTATTTTAGTAGGCTCTGCAGGTACAATATTAACATTCGCTATGTGTAATGCGATGAACAGGTCCTTAGTTAATGTAATTTTTGGTGGATTTGGAGATACAGACTTAACAGCAGAGGAAGGTTCAAGTACTATAAAAGGTAGCATTAAAAAAGCATCTGTAAGTGATGTTGCAATTTTAATGAATTATTCTCAAAGAGTAATTATCGTTCCAGGTTATGGTTTAGCTGTAGCACAAGCACAACATGCAATTCATGAATTAGAACAATTATTAGAAAAAAAAGGTATTGAAGTTAAATATGCAATACACCCAGTAGCAGGTAGAATGCCTGGGCATATGAATGTTTTGCTAGCGGAAACAAGTGTGGAGTATGAAAAGTTAGCTGAAATGGAAGATGTGAATCCAGAGTTTGCAAATACCGATGTAGTTCTAGTTGTTGGAGCAAATGATGTTGTAAATCCTGCAGCACATAATGATCCTGCTTCTCCAATATATGGAATGCCAATCTTAGATGTTGAAAATGCAAAACAGATAATTATTAATAAGAGAAGTATGAAGCCTGGTTATGCAGGAATTGAAAATGAATTATTCTTTAATCAAAAAACTTCCATGTTATTTGGTGATGCCAAAGCAATCATTCAATCTTTAATCTCTGAATTAAAAGGAATGTAACGCATTTCATTTTCAATAAAAAACAAAGCTATTTTAGTAAATGAAATGGCTTTTTTTTATTAAATAACTTTATTTTTTTTATACTTTTGTTTTAAATAAAAAATTGTCATGTCAGTAAGATTAAAAGGGGACAAAGAAATAAGTAAGGTTTTGACTATTAAGCAAAAAGCTTTACAAATTAACCTTAACGATAACATCTACGGAACTTTTGCAGAAATTGGTGCAGGTCAAGAAACAGTACGGAATTTTTTCAGAGCTGGAGGGGCCTCTGGAACTATCGCTAAGGCAATGTCTGCCTACGATAAAGATTTTTCTGATGCGATTTACGGAACTGAAACGGATGGTCGTTATGTTACTCAACCTCGATTAAAAAATATGCTTTCATATGAGATTGAACTCATGGAAGATAGATTGAGCAGAAAGAAACATCCAGAAAAATTATTTTTCTCTTATGCCAATACTGTGGCAACTATAGACTTTTCAAAGAAGTTTAAAGGCCATGGATGGGTAGGAGTAAAATTTCAATTGGACCCTCTAGAAGGATATAATGAAATAATAATCCACATTAGGTTCAAACAAACCAATGCACAATCACAACAAGAAACATTAGGTATTTTAGGAGTTAATCTAATTTTTGGAGGGTTTTACATGCATGATAACCCAAAAGAAATTGTAAAATCTTTATACGACAATATTGAAAAAGATCAGATAGAAATTGATATGATTAATTTCTCTGGCTCTAGGTTTACCTATGTAGACAATAGATTAATGAGTTTACAACTGGTTAAAAACGAAATGACTAATGCAGTTATGTTTGGACCTGATGGAAACAACTTATTACCAGCACAGGAATTATATAAAAAAAATATTCTAGCCCTTAGAGGGAGCTTTAGACCAGTTACTAAAGTGAATATGGATATGTATGAGAAGGCACAAGAACTCTTTTTTAAAGAGAAAACTGTCGATAAGAAAAAAACCAAAGTAATTTTTGAAATTACCTTGGCCAATTTAAGAGCTGAAGGTGAAATTAATGAACGAGATTTTTTAGATAGGGCTGAATTACTTTGTTCTTTAGGACAGAATGTAATGATTACCAACTTTCAAGAATATTATAAGTTGGTTGAATATTTCTCTGAATACACCAAGTCTAGAATGGCATTAGCTATGGGTGTCTATAATTTAATTGAAATATTTGATGAAAAATATTATAGACATTTAAGTGGTGGAATATTAGAAGCATTTGGTAAATTATTCTTTAAAGATTTAAAAGTGTATTTGTACCCACTTAAAAATCATAAAACAGAAGAATTACTTACTAGTGAAAATTTAAAGGTGCATCCACGTATGAAAGAATTATATAAATTCTTTAAATACAATGGAAAAATGCTAGATATTCAAGATTTTAATCCAGACATTTTAGATATTTTATCAAGAAATGTACTTAAAAAGATTGCCAGTGGTGAAGAAGGATGGGAAGAAATGTTACCCCCTGGTGTTTCAGAAATAATTAAGAGCAAACGATTATTTGGATATTCAGCAAGGAGGTTTCCTAAAAAATCTTAAGGATTTAATATTTGATCTGCATGGTGCTTGGTTTTCACTTTATCAATCACTTTTTCTACTAATCCTTTTTCGTCAATGATAAATGTTTTGCGGTGAATACCGTCATATTCTCGCCCCATAAACTTTTTAAGCCCCCAAACACCAAAAGCATTTATTACTTCTTTGTTTTCATCCGCTAATAAGGGAAATGGAAAATTATATTTATTTCTAAAATTTGTTTGCCTTTTTTGACTATCTGCACTAACCCCTAAAAGCTCATATCCTTCATCTTGAAGTAATTTATAATTATCTCTCAAATTACATGCTTCTACAGTACAACCTGGAGTACTTGCTTTAGGGTAGAAAAAAACGATCAATCGTTTTCCTTTATAATCTGATAATAATATAGTATTTCCATTCTGATCTTTCCCCTCAAAATTTGGAACCGTATCTCCTGCTTTTAATGTTTTCATTCTTTATTTTTGTGTAAAAGTACATAAAATGACAAAACAAGAAAAGGTAGACTTTACAATTCAAACCTTAAATGATTTATTCCCAGAAACTCCTATTCCTCTAGAACATAAAGACCCGTATACCCTACTCATAGCAGTATTGCTTTCTGCCCAAAGTACGGATAAAGGGGTAAATAAAATTACTCCAATATTATTTGGAATCGCAGACAATCCCCATGATATGGTAAAACTTACTGTTGAAGAAATAAGAGAAATAATAAGACCTGTAGGGTTATCACCTATGAAATCTAAAGGAATACATGGTTTATCTAAAATATTAATAGATAAATATGACGGAAAAGTTCCAAGTACTTATGAAGCATTAGAATCCTTGCCTGCAGTGGGACATAAAACAGCCAGTGTTGTAATGTCGCAAGCATTTAATATTCCTGCTTTTCCTGTAGATACACATATTCATAGATTAATGTATCGCTGGGGATTTACAAATGGAAAAAATGTAGTACAAACTGAAAAAGATGCCAAAAGACTTTTTCCCAAAGATTTATGGAATAAACTACATCTTCAGATTATATTCTACGGAAGGTTATATTCTCCTGCACGAGCATGGAATTTAGAAAAGGATATTATTACACAAACTATTGGTAGAAAAACGGTAATAAAAGATTATTTGAAAAATAAAAAATAGATAAAAAAAACCTCGAAATTTCTTTCGAGGTTTTTCCAAAGTTTAGTTTAGAAGTGCTTCAAACTTCAATTTATTATAATCTATAACACTTAAAGCCTTTGAATAATCCAGAAGAAATCTTATAGTTTCTTCCTTTGGAGTCATGTTTTTATTCACGTGCTCCGAACGTGAGGTTTTAGAGTACATTTTTTGCATATAATTGCTGTTTTTGAGGTTAATGTTATTTATTAACGCAGCAAAATATTTATTATTGTACTAATTAGTCAACACAATGTTATGTTTATCAATTACTTTACGCAAATTAATAAGTGCATAACGCATTCTACCTAAGGCAGTATTAATACTTACTCCTGTTTGTTCACTAATATCTTTAAAACTCATTTCTTTGTAAATCCGCATGATTAGGACTTCTTTTTGATCTTCTGGCAATTCTTGGATGATCCGTCTAACATCCTTTTCAACCTGTCCTTTAATCATTTCTTTTTCAGCATTTAAAGAATTATCTGATAGTACCGAAAAAATATTAAAATCGGTATTATTTTCAAATTTAGGCATCCTATTATTCTTTCTAAAGTGGTCGATCACCAAATTATGAGAAATACGCATTACCCAAGGAATAAATTTTCCTTCTTCATTATACGCTCCTCTTTTTAGGGTATTAATTACTTTAATAAAAGTATCCTGAAAAATGTCTTCAGCAACATCTCTATCATAAACCTTTGAGTAAATAAAGCTGTAAATTCTTTGTTTGTGGCGAGTGATTAATTCACTGATTGAAGATTCATCGCCTTTCATATATGCACTAACTAACTGTGCATCTGTAGTTTTTTTTTCTATCATAACAGTACTTTTATAGGTAAACCACCAATAATATAGGTTGTTCAGTCTTTAATTATTTTAAAAAAGTATTATTATGCTATAGGCTATGATTTTTTAATTACTATACTTGTGAGGGGTAAATATAATAACAAAGTATTAACAAATGCAAAAAAAAGTGAGTTTTTTCTCTAAAAAAAATATAGATTGGCTTTTTTTATACTCTAAATCTAAGTAGTATCTTTGCGTTTTCCATAGTAAATCTTATACCATAAAATTGAATTTCGACACACTAGATACAAAAGAAAACATCCTTATTCAAGGAGCAAAACTACATAATCTAAAAAATATTTCTGTAGCCATACCTAGAAATAAATTAGTCGTTATTACAGGATTATCTGGGAGTGGAAAATCAAGTTTAGCATTTGACACCCTATATGCAGAAGGACAAAGAAGATATGTTGAAAGTCTCTCTTCGTATGCAAGACAGTTTTTAGGAAGGCTAAACAAACCTAAGGTAGATTCTATAAAAGGAATTTCTCCAGCAATAGCAATAGAACAAAAAGTAAACTCTACTAATCCTCGCTCTACTGTGGGGACTTCTACAGAGATTTACGATTATTTTAAGTTATTATACACCCGTATTGGTAAAACGTTCTCCCCTATTTCTGGGAAGGAAGTGAAAAAAGACTCCATTACGGATGTTATAAACTTTATCAAACAATTTCCAAGTGGCGAAAAATTATTACTCCTAGCCCCTATTCATTTAGAAGAAGGTAGGACTATGGAAAATAAATTGCAAGCATTAGCACAACAGGGTTATGCTCGTATTAAGTTTGATGACTCTGTGCTTAGAATTGATGAATTAAAAGGAAAATCAATTCCTAAAAACCTACTATTAGTAATAGATCGCATCATTACTAAAGAGGATGAAGATTTTTACAACCGCTTAGCGGATGCAGTCGAAATATCTTTTTTTGAAGGGAAAGGTGAATTATATATTGAAAGTCTTTCCGATAAAGTTACCAAGGAATTTAACAATCGATTTGAAGCTGATGGAATAGTTTTCTTTGAACCTAACGTGCACTTATTTAGCTTCAATAATCCTTATGGTGCTTGTCCTAAATGTGAAGGTTATGGAGATGTTATTGGAATTGATTCAGATTTGGTGATCCCAAACACTGCTTTATCAGTATTTGAAAATGCTATTTTTCCTTGGCGTGGAGAATCCATGAGCTGGTATAGAGATCAGTTAGTGAATAGCGCCTATAAGTTTGATTTTCCTATTCACAAACCCTGGTTTGAATTAACTGAAGAACAAAAACAGTTGGTTTGGGATGGTAATGAACATTTTGAAGGATTACACGATTTCTTTCCTTTTTTAGAATCTAAAAGTTATAAAATTCAGAATCGAGTGATGCTTTCCCGCTACCGTGGAAAAACTAAATGTAGTACCTGTAAAGGGAAAAGGCTAAGACCCGAAGCTAGTTATGTAAAGGTTGGCGGTACTTCTATTCAAGAATTAGTAGAATTACCTCTAGATAAAACAGCATTATTCTTTAAAAATTTAGAATTAAATAAATACGATCAAAAAATTGCCAAACGATTATTAATTGAAATCAATAATCGGTTATCCTTTTTAATAGATGTTGGTTTAAGTTATTTAACTCTAAACAGGAAATCAAACACATTATCTGGCGGAGAATCACAACGTATTAATCTTGCTACCTCTCTCGGGAGTAGCTTAGTAGGTTCTATGTACATTCTTGATGAGCCTAGTATTGGCTTACATCCAAAAGATACAGAACGCTTAATCACCGTATTAAAGTCATTACGTGATTTGGGGAATACAGTTATCGTCGTGGAACATGATGAGGATATTATGAAAGAAGCTGATGAAATTATCGATATTGGTCCTGAAGCGGGTTCTTTTGGTGGTGAAGTTGTTGCTACTGGAACTTATGATGATATATTAAATTCGGAATCACTTACTGCTAAATATCTCAACGGCGATCTTTCTATTAAGGTTCCTTCAAAAAGAAGGACTTCAAAAAATACCATACGATTAATTGGTGCCAGACATAATAACCTTAAAAATATTGATGTAAGTTTTCCTTTAGGATGTTTTACAGCTATCACAGGAGTTTCAGGAAGTGGAAAAAGCACCTTAGTTAAAAAAATACTGTACCCTGCAATGCTTAAGAAGATTGGTGGTTATGGTGAAAAGGCAGGTCAATTCACAAGCGTAGAAGGAGATTTTTCGAATATAAAAAACGTAGAATTCATCAATCAGAATCCTATAGGTCGTTCTAGTAGATCTAATCCTGTTACTTATATAAAGGCTTACGATGATATAAGAGCATTATATGCCAATCAAAAATTATCGGATATAAGAGGCTATAAAGCCAAGCATTTTTCATTTAATGTAGATGGTGGCCGCTGTGAAAATTGTAAAGGAGAAGGCGAAGTAACCATCGAAATGCAATTTATGGCAGACGTCCATCTAGAATGTGATATCTGTAAAGGAAAGCGCTTTAAAAAAGAAATATTAGAAGTTCAGTTTCATGAGAAAAGCATACATGACATTCTACATATGACGGTAGATGATGCTATTGCATTTTTCAGGTCACAAGATCAAAAAAAGATTTTTAATAAATTACAACCTCTTCAAGATGTAGGTTTAGGCTATGTACAATTAGGGCAAAGTTCTTCTACCCTTTCTGGTGGGGAAGCACAACGAATTAAATTAGCTTCTTTTCTAGTGAAAGGAATCACCAAAGAAAAAGCACTTTTTATTTTTGATGAACCTACAACAGGATTACATTTCCATGACATCAATAAATTATTAAATTCTTTTTATGCACTTTTAGATAAAGGCCATACAGTAATTGTTGTGGAGCATAATATGGATTTGGTTAAATGTGCAGATCATATTATTGACCTAGGATTAGAAGGCGGTGAAAAAGGTGGCGAACTAATGGTAGAAGGCACTCCAGAAGAAGTTGCCAAAAATAAAAAATCTCTAACTGCATCCTATTTATTAGAGAAAATTTAATATCTTTATAATATTACTTCCCAGTTAATTAAATATTTTTTTTAATTTAATTTTCTACTTATGAAACATTTTATAGTATCACTTATCTTATTATTTGCAATTACTTCTTTTTCACAAGACTATTTACCTATGCTGGAAGATGGAAACGCATGGGGATCTAAATCTTATCACATATCTGAATCAACTGTTTATTATCAATTTGAAATTGGTGAAGAAGTAGAATTTAATAACATATTATATAATAGAATTTATTTAAATAATCAAGCTACAAACTGTTATATTAGAGAAGAAGGAGGTGTAATTTATCATAGGAATTTATCTAATACTGAAAAAGTATTATTTGATTTTACACTCGAAGTTGGTGATACTTTTGAAAAAGACCCAATCACATGTTTTACAGGAGATTACGGATCAACAACAGTTCTATCAATTAATAATCAATTTATTGCAGGGGAAAACAGAAAGGTGTTAGAAATGTCAGGACTCGGTAATGATTTTTGGATTGAAGGTATTGGTTCCACTTCTGGGGGTTTATTTGGAGGACTTAATTGGATAGAAGGTGGTGCCTCATTAATTTGTTTCATTAATAATGGAGAAACTTATTTTTTTAATAATGAAACAGAATGTAATATTGTTTTAAGTAATAATGATTATTCAATAAATGAAATTATACTTTACCCAAATCCAATTTCAGAAAGATCCATTTTACAATTACCATATGAAGCAGAAGTAGACCAATTAAAAATATACAATATCTCTGGGAGGCTTATCAAAGATATTAGAATCACTTCTGATAAATTTATATTAAACAATATGGATTATGCATCTGGCTTATACTTCTATCAAGTATCAAGTAATGGCGTACCAGTTAAAACAGAAAAGTTTATTGTTAAATAAATCCTAAATCAATTTTTATCCATTTGTATGGCACGGGGTTTGCCTTTATAATACCATAAGTAAATAGTAATACTTTCATAAGTATAAAAATTGGTTAGTTAGTTTTTTTTAGAATCCGTCTTCAGACTTAATGAAGGCGGATTTTTTAATTTAATGTCGTTTCAAAAGAGAATAAAATTTACTTCCTATTAATTCAAATTCACAAAGCATTCGTATCTACCTGACTGTCTATGTTTTAAAATTATGGCACGGTCGTTGGTTATAGAAAATTGTACTAGCTAATCAAAATTAAAAGCAAGTTCAACCCTTAAATTTAAAGTCATGAAAAAAGCAGCAAGATTAATATTAGGATTATTTATAATGAGTTATTCAGTAATAACTGCATCTGTTACTGCTGAAGAAACTTTAGTTAATGGTAATTATGGAAAGTCGTATATTTTTGTAGTAGAAAATGTAGAATTCTCCGTTTTCCCAGATGGGCAATTCGACTTCACCTATCTTGGGTCAAACAATAACACTATCGTTACTTTTAGTTCGGCCAATGTAAAAGTTAGTTATAATTCTGGTTATAATTACGATATGTATGTTCAATATGATAATTACGGAGCTATTATTCAAGTAGAAAACGTTCCTGTTTATTATGATGAATTTGGACGTGTTGCACAGGTTGGAGACGTAGAAATTCTTTATTCAAATAGACGAATTGTTAGGGTTGGTGGACTATATGTACATTATAACTATTACGGCCATTATTCTCATTATACTGGGTATATCAATACCTTTAATTATTACTATGTTTATCAACCATGGCATACCCATTATGCAAGACCTGTTTATGCTAGTTGTGTGGTTTATGATTATCCATATAGAAGATATTATTCTCCAATTCGTTATAGCTATTACGATCATCATAATTATTATTCCAATAGAGGAAGATCTAATATAGCTTATACCAATGGTAGAAGAGCTTTTCATAGACCTGGTAGTCGAGTACATCATAAAGGAGGAAGATCTGTAGCCAATAAAGAGTATAAGCCAAATAGAAGAAATACTGCGGTAGCAAATACCACTAGAAGAGATAATTCGGTTTCTAAAAGAAATAACAGCACTTCGAAGAGTAGAACTTCTAAAAGATCTGAAAAAGCATCTATTAACAACTCTAGTAGTTCAAACTCAAGACGTGTAGCAAGTAATACCACTACAAAAAGTAATAATCGAAGTTTTGGTACTTCTAATACTAAAAAGGTTTCTTATAAAAGAAACACCAGCAATCAGAAAAGCAATAGAAGTACTTCAACCAATACAACTAGGAATAAAAAAGAGGTAACAAAAAGTTATCAAAATAAAACAAATAAAGGAAGTGCTACTTCTAGAGTTGCTTCCAACTCGCAACGAAATTCTTCTAGCAAGAAAACATCTAGTGCTAGAGAAAAATCATCAAAAAGAGGGCGAGGATTATAATTTTGGTTGGTTAGTTAGTTTGAAATTCTTTGTCAAGTGTAAAATCTTTTCAAAGGATTTTTTTATACCATCTTTTTAATGACTTCAGACATCTTATGGGTTAGTTCCCTCCTACTATACTTTGATATATTTTGAGATTCCACAATTAATTCCCCTTGCTTGAATTCTTTATAATAAGAAACAATTTGATCTTTCAGTTTTTCTTCTTCTGAATAACAAAAGTATTTACCAGCATTAGTTTCCCTTATTATAGATTCCACATCACTTCCAGGAGGTCCCATTGCAACAATAGGTCTACTTGCTGCAAGATATTCAAATAATTTTCCTGGAATAATTGCGCGGGTTTCGGGTCGATCCATTTCTACTAATAAAAGCACCTGAGCATTATATTGTAGTTGTAATGCTTCCTTATGGCTAACATAGCCCATAACATCACAATTTTCTTTTAATCCATAGGTATGAATGCTAGAAATCACATCCTCACTTATAACACCTACAAGTTTTATTTTTAATTCTTGCCCAAAGGATTCGTTTTCATTACATATTTCTGAAAGCACCTTCCACAAAACAATAGGATTCCTATCACTTAATAAAGATCCAATATGAGCCAAGGAAAAAGAAGAATCTAGAACTGATTTTATTTCTTCTGAATTATCATAACCGTTAGTTATTACTTCTATTGGAGTTTTACTAATCTGTTCAAATTCCTTTTTTGTACTGGGGCTGGTTACCACTATTCTATCAGCTGTGGTTAATGTTTGTGCTTCTAATTTTTTGTGTTTTTTTTCTGAAGACTTACTTAATTTTAAGGATTTATGGTAATGAATAGTTGTCCAAGGATCTCTAAAATCTGCAATCCATTTAAGTGCTAATTTTTCTTTTAACTTCAATCCTATAAGGTGCAAACTATGAGGTGGTCCAGTAGTGATAATAACATCTATAGGGTTTTCTTTGATGTATTCGCTTAGGTATTTAACCGAAGGCTTCACCCATCCAATTCGAGCATCGGGAATAAAAAAGTTCCCTCGAATCCAAAGCATAAGTTTTTCTGAAAAAGACTGCTTTTTATTGGTGATAATTCCGCTACTAATCTTATTCGTTTTCTTTTTTGAAAATACCTTAGCAAAACCATAAGGTTCAATTATGGGGTGTTTTATAATTTCAATTCCCGAAGGAACTTCAGAAATGATATCTTGATCTATTAATGGGTAATGAGGATTTTCTGGTATATAAACTATAGGTTCAATTCCAAACTCTTTAAAATAAGTTACAAATTTTAACCATCGTTGCACACCAGGACCTCCTGCTGGCGGCCAATAATACGTGATAATTAAAGCTCTCTTCATGATCTATTATTCCTTTGAGAGGCTATTATTCTTTCTGTTATTAAAGTAAAAACCTCCTATTAAAAGAAACATAAATATAATGCTACTTGCCAAAGTAATTTTAGATCCTGTTGCCACCACTTGTGGTTCAAACTTATATTCAATTTTATGAGTCCCTGCTGGTATTTGCATTGCTCTTAATACATAATTCGCTCTAAAATATTCAGCTGGTTGATCGTCTATATAAGCATTCCATCCTTTTGGATAATAAACTTCAGAAAAAATTGCCAATTGTGGTGTATCTGTAATAGATTCATAGACCAAATGGTTTGGTGCATTACTTACCAACTGAAGACTTGCAATAGTATCTCTCTGTATCGCTGCAGTTGGAAGTAAATTGGAAAACTCATTATGTATTATTGCCGTTTTCTTAGTATTTAAACTGTCTAAAAATTGAATTTCTTCATTAGCATTATTAGCAAGTATAACATTTTCTACTAACCAAACTGGGCCGTTAGCATAAGGATTACGCTGCGCCACTGGAGTACCGTTTTTACCAGCAACAGCAATATAACGAACATTCATCATATTTAAGATTCCAATGTCTCCTTTGCTGATATAGAAGTCTTCTAAATCTTGGATTCTACCTGTTTTTGCTGCATGATAACCTCCTAAAGCATTGTGAAAGTAACTTGCTCGTCCGCTTGCAAAAGGATTTCCAACCGTAGCATCATATACCCTAAAATACCCATCATCCTTCAATATTTCTTTATCCGCAAAATTTTCTTGAAAGGGTCTCTCCACTCTTCTTGCTTGTACAAAATCATCATTATTCACATAACGTCTATCTACTCCAATTAAATCAATTAAAATGATAATAGCTAAAAGTGTAATAGCAGTATTACCTTTTAGCTTATTCTTTATAAAAAACCAAAGTGTACCAGCTGTTGCCATAATCAATACTAAAGATCGAATGGCATCATTTGTTAATAATGTCATTCGATCTTCTCTAATAGCATCCATAACGGTTACTCCATAGGCTTCAATAATTAAAGGATCAATCGGACTTTCAAAGTTAAATAAGGAACTCTTAAACAGAATAAATAATAAAGTAATCCCTCCAGTTATTCCAGTAGCGGTTATAAGGGCTTTTTGCCTTTCTTCTTTATCTTCTGTTTTATAAAAATAATGATGTAAACCAACAATCGCCAAAATTGGTACTACTAATTCTATAAGCACTTGAATAGAGGAAACTGCTCTAAATTTATTATAAAGTGGCACATAGTCGATAAAGAACTCCGTTAAAAAGTTAAGGTTTTTTCCCCAAGATAAAAACAAGCTCAATAAAAATCCTGCGGTAATCCACCATTTTAATTTTCCCTTTATTAAAAATAAGGCTAGTATTACCAAGAAGATAATAACTGCTCCAACATAGGCTGGGGCTCCAACATAGGTTTGGTCTCCCCAATACATAGGAATTTGATTGAGTATTTGATTGGCATCTTGTGGTGATGCTCCCATTTTTAAAAGAACATCCAAGGTCTCAGGATCCTTAGGAAATGGTTCTGCAGAACCTCCTCCCATAAATCTAGGAATAAAAAGATTGAAACTCTCTAATTTACCATAACTATATTCTGTGATATAATCATAACTAAGTCCACTGCTTCCTGCGCTTTTAGCAGATCCATCTGGATGAATGGTTAATTCACTTTTTCCTCGTGTAGAAGTATCTGCATATTCTTTAGTCGCCAAGATATTGGTAGCATTCATCCCAATTGCTAAGAGAACTCCACCAACCATAATTGCAATAGCCTTAAAATACTCTGGTAAAGTTTTATTTTTAATGGCTTCTATTAAATAAACAATTCCAATAATTATTACAAGCAATAACAAATAATATGTCATTTGAAAGTGATTGGAAACTAATTCTAAAGCCATAGCTACTGCTGTAAGTAAAAATCCGTAGAAATACTTGCGCTGAAAAGTCAATAAAACTCCACTAATTACCAATGGCATATAAGCAATAGCATGTGCTTTGGCATTATGACCTACTCCTAATATTATAATGAGGTAAGTAGAAAACCCAAAGGCCAATGCTCCAACAAATGCCAACTTATAATCTATTTTTAAAATTAAAAATAGGATATAAATTCCTAAAAAATAAAGAAACAGATAATCGGCAGGTCTTGGTAAAAATCGAAGCGTTAAATCTAATTTTTTAATATAATTATGCGGGTATTTTGCACCTAGTTGATAAGTCGGCATCCCTCCAAAAGCTGCATTTGTCCAATAGGTTTCTTCACCTGTTGTCTTTTTAAAATCATTTTGTTGCTTTGCCATTCCAGAATATTGAACGATATCGCTTTGGAATATTTTTTTTCCCTGAAGAACAGGGCTAAAATAAGCAAGACTTGCAATTACAAATAAAAGTAAAACTACAAGATGCGGAAGAATCTTTTTAAAATATTGCATATTTATTGTTAAAATAAGACTTGGGGAATTTATGAAAAAATGCTGGATTTTATCAAAATAAATAGGAACAGATATATTAAAAAAATTAATCTATTTCTTCAAAATCGACATATTCCCCAACGGTAGATTTAGAGGTTTTTGTTTTTGTCTGCGAATTATCTAAAATAGTCTCGCCCTCTTGTTGGTTTGTAGTATTGGATTGTGAAGGGTCTTTCCCAAAAGCTTGTCCAAATCTTTCATTTGCTTTTTTAGCGATATAGCGCATGATATAAGGCTTCGCAAATTTGAGTATTATCTTTACGCCATAGTATACCAGAAGTATAATTAATAACGTTTTTAAAAAAGTCATAGTTAATTTTTAATCTTTTTCAAAAGTAAACAATGCCTTTATAAAAGAATAAAAATTATTACTAAATAAATGATAAAACTATATCTTTGAACCAAACCGAATATTCTATGAACTCCAAAATAAGTTGCTTCCTTTTTTTATTATTATTCAGTTTTTTTAATGCTTCAGCTCAATACACAGAAACCATAAATTCTAATAGACCTGGTTTTTCCCAAGGTGCATTTTCAGTAGGGAAAAATGTAATTCAATTTGAAGGAGGATTTGGATTAGGCAAGGAAGAGCACGAATTAAATAATACCAAAACCGATGCTTTTATTATTGATTACAATATTAGATATGGAGTTTGGAAAGAGGAGTTAGAAATTAGTTTTATAGGAGCCTATCAATCAAACTCAAACACATATTTAAATAACGCTAGTACAGATAAAATTAGCAATTTCACTTCTAATACGATTGGAGCAAAGTATTTGTTTTACGACCCTTATCGAAAAAAAGAATTAGAAAAACCTAATTTATATAGTTGGAAAGCAAATAATAGTTTTCGTTGGAAGGATCTAATTCCAGCAATTTCTATTTATGCAGGCGCAAATTTTGATACTTCAGATAATACACTAACCCCAGGAACCGAAAGCTCTATTAGTCCAACGGTTGCAATTGCGACACAAAACAATTGGGGAAGCTGGGTATTTGTAACAAACTTTATTGGAGAACGAATTACAGAAGATATCCCTTCCTACTCTTACATCCTAACTTTAACTCATACCTTTACACCTAATTGGTCTGCATTTTTAGAAAACCAAGGAATTAAAAGTGATTTTTATGCCGATCAACTCATAAGGGGTGGAGCAGCTTATTTAATTAATAAAGACTTTCAAATAGACGGATCTATTTTAGTAAATTTCAAGGACACCCCTTCCCGATTATATGGAAGAATTGGTATTTCCTATCGATTAGATTTACATAAACAGGATGAGTTTATTGAAGACAAAGGAAAAGCTGGAAGAGATAAGAAGAAAGAAGAAAAGGGTACAAAAAAAGAAAAAAAGAAAAAACGAAAAGATGGTGTTGATTTTGAAGAGCAAAGTGAAGAAAATGAAGGTGACGGCATTTAGTTAAAAATATATGATTGAATTAAAAGAAATTACTACAAAAAAGGGATTGAAGCAATTTGTAAAATTCCCTTTTACGCTATACAAGGATTGTAAATATTGGGTTCCTCCACTTACCAATGATGAATTGGAAACCATGGATGTTTCGAAAAACCCAGTATTTAAAAATGCAGAGGCTTCTTATTTTTTAGCCTATAAAGATGGAAATGTGGTTGGGCGAATTGCAGTGATTATCAACCATATTGAAATAAAAGAACTCAACAAGAAAAAAGTTAGGTTTGGATGGCTAGATATGATCGATGATATTGCCGTTACCAAAGCCTTACTAAATAAGGCATACGAAATTGGCAAAGCTCATAATTTGGAATATGCTGAAGGTCCAGTTGGCTTTTCAAATATGGAAAAAGCTGGTATTTTAACCAAAGGGTTTGAAGAAATGAATACTATGATTACCTGGTATCATTATCCTTATTATGCAGAGCATTTAAAAACATTAGGCTTCAGTAAACAAGCTACCTGGGTAGAATATCGATTACACAATCCTACTGAAGTTACCGAAAAAGTTCAAAAATTCGCTGGACTTATTAAAAAAAGATATTCATTAGAAGTTTTACGTTTCACCAATAAAAAAGAAATTATACCTTTTGTAAATGATATGTTTGGATTATTAAATAAAACTTATAATTCCCTTCAAACATTCGTTCCTATA
>MAAC01005956.1_pt1 | contig 73497 bp, 53 predicted proteins | sample 1115981 | NCBI WGS metagenome assembly MAAC01 (sample SAMN04961126, study PRJNA320927) | seawater metagenome | isolation source: sample BD02T64 sea water enriched with oil for 64 days | place: USA:Gulf of Mexico | collected 2013-07-27
ACAGATTTAGGCTCACAAACTTTTTTAATTTTTATGTCATTAGTTGCAGGAATTATTTTCTCAAATGTTGCTATGCCCCATAGAAAAACACTCTAGCGATATATTAATACCATGAAAACTAAAGAAAATAATAAAAACACCGCTTCTACTTACCATCACGGTGATTTACATAGCTGCTTAATAACCACAGCAACCACCATGATATCGGAAGAAGGGATTGAAGCACTGTCATTAAGAAAATTAGCGCTGCGCATAGGTGTGTCACGCACGGCGGCCTATCACCACTTTAAAGATAAAAATGATTTGTTATCAGCTATTGCTGCCCAAGGCTTTGTTTCTTGGCAAGCGCAAGCTGAACGTTTATTTACCGATAAAAAATCATCTGAACGAGAAAAATTTCAAAATTTTGTCCACCATTATGTACGCTTTGCCACGCAAAATGCCGCTATTTACCAACTAATGTTTGGTAATACCCTTTGGAAGAAGGAAGAAAATAACAGTGAGACAGCAAAGCAAAGTTCGCAAAGCCAAAGCTCGCAAAACTTGAAAGACGTTGCCTACCCTAGTTTTCAATACCAAGTTAAAATGATTAAAGCATGGCAACATAAAGGTATGCTACCTAGCACTGAACCCTCTTTACGTTTAGCACAAGTAACTTGGGCAACCTTACACGGTATTGCCCAGTTAGTTATTGATGGTATTTATGCCGATGCCAGTCAAATTGATGAAATGTGTCAATGTGCCGTGAATCTACTTTTGGCTAGTTCGAAATAATTATCGGGCAATGATTAAAGACCACTCTCCTAAACTCTTCTTGTAAACAGAAAGTAAATAGTTTATAAATTTCTAGTTAGAAAGCAAAATGTAAAGAGATGTTTCACTCACTAGAATTTTGCTTTAATTCCCCGTAATATCGAGCAATCGTGTTTTATGTCAATAAATATTTGTACCGTTATACTTTGTACAATGGATTTTTTACAATGGATAAAGCACCGCGATACACTCTTTAAAATAAAATGAGATTCAAAAAATGAAAGCGATTATAACAAGCGCTGTCTGTTCTTCTTTGTTGCTACTTAGCGGCTGTAGCAACGGCGACGGTACCACAGCACAAAGCAGTATCGAAGCACCACAAAAAACAGTATTAGCCTCGGGTATCGAACAAGCAAACATTGACAAAAGTGTTCGTCCACAAGACAATTTTTATCGCTATATCAATGGCGGTTGGATGAATAGCCATGACATTCCTGGCGATAAAACTGCTATTGGCTCTTTCTATGACTTACGTGATAAGGCCGATGATGATGTAAAAGCTATTATTGAAGAGCTTGCGGCAACCGACAACTTGAAAGCAGGTTCTGACGAGCAAAAAGTGGCGGATATATTTCGTTCATATATGGATAGCGAACAACGTAACGCTGCGGGCATAACACCTGTTCAATCTATATTAACGGCTATTGATGATATTAAAAACAAAGATGATTTAGCTGAATTCTTTGGCACCTACTCAACCACAGGCATTACCAACCCATTAGCCTTGTACATTAGTATTGATTCAAAAGAATCAACAAGTTACGCCATTCACATCTGGCAAAATGGTTTAAACCTACCCGACAGAGATTATTATTTCAATGAAGAAGAGCGCTTTGTAAATTTACGTAGTGGTTATGTAACACACATTGAAAATATGTATAACTTAGCAGGCATAGACAAGGGTGAGGATGCGGCTAAAAACATTATGGCGTTAGAAACAAGCCTTGCCCATTACCATTGGACACGTGTGCAAAGCCGTGACAGCGAAAAACGTTATAACAAATTTGCCACCGCAGAGTTAAATACCATTACCGATAAATTTAATTGGCAGGCATTTTTACAAGCTGAAAATGTTGCTAGCCAAAAAGATATTATTATCAATCAACCCGACTTTATTGAAGGCTTTGGTAAAGTATTTGATGACACTTCACTTAATATCTGGAAGCAATATTTAACATTTAATACCTTGAGTGCCTTTTCTGGTTATTTAACTGCTGAGCTTGATAATGAAAATTTTGATTTCTTTTCAAAACAATTAAATGGCCGACAAGAGCAGCGTCCACAATGGAAACGTGGTGTTAGTGTGGTTAACTCAAACTTAGGCGAAGTTATTGGTAAAGTTTATGTTACTCGTCACTTTACCCCTGAAGCTAAATCTCGCATGAGTGGCTTAGTTGAAAACTTACGTAATGCTTACGGTGCAAGTATTGATGACCTAACATGGATGTCAGCAGATACTAAAAAAGCGGCACAGGTAAAACTGGCAGCCTTTACCCCTAAAATAGGTTACCCAGACAAATGGGAAGACTATTCAAGCCTAACGATAAAGTCTGATGATATTGTTGGTAATATTATTCGCTCACGTAAAGTCTCTAGCGAAAAAGAAATAGCTAAACTAGGTGGTCCAATTCGAAAATGGGAATGGCACATGACACCACAAACAGTCAATGCTTACTACAACCCACCAGCAAATGAAATAGTGTTTCCTGCGGCAATTTTACAACCGCCGTTCTTTAACATGAAAGCGGATGAAGCCGTAAATTACGGTGGCATTGGTGCGGTAATTGGCCATGAAATGGGCCATGGCTTTGATGATCAAGGCAGTAAGTATGACGCAACAGGTAACTTACGCAACTGGTGGACGGAGCAAGATCTAAAAGAATTTTCTAGTCGCACTCAGGCCCTAGTTAACCAATATGCTGATTACCAAGTATTTGATGACTTAAACGTTAATGGTGAATTAACCTTAGGCGAAAACATTGGTGATCTATCAGGTGTTACTATTGCTTACAAAGCTTATAAAGCATCACTAAATGGTGCAGAAGCGCCTATTATTGACGGTTTAACGGGCGATCAACGCTTCTTTATGGGTTATGCTCAAATTTGGCGTTCAAAAATAGTTGAGAAATCAATGCGTAACCGTGTAGCAACAGACCCTCATTCTCCTGGTGAGTTCCGTGCTTTAGGTTCACTTTCAAACATGAACGAGTTCTACCAAGCCTTTGATGTTAAAGAAGGCGATGCTATGTATATAGCGCCTGAAAAACGCGTTAAAATTTGGTAATAACTGTGCTGTAAAGCAAGATTTATCTTTCTATTTTTAAAGCAGCTTCGGCTGCTTTTTTATTTTCTTTTTTTATGTTTAGTTAATTTTTATAACACCAAACACAATTACTATTGATAATTACTCTCATTTGCATTAGTATACCTGTATTAACTTATAACTTTTCAGGTATCATTTATGTACGTTTGTATTTGCCATGGGGTAACTGACTCACACATTGAAGCGGCAGTTGACAATGGCGCTCACACTATGCAGCAATTAAGTCGCGAATTAAAAATTGGCTCGCAATGTGGCAAATGTTGTCAATGTAGTAAGCGGGTATTAAATAATAAACTGATGCAAATTGCTGAAGCTGAGCCGAGTGTCGCCTAATAGTTTAGCCCCTATATAACGTACCAAAAGTAACGTACCAGAAGTAATGGGTAAAGGGTAACAGCCAATACATAACGATCTCATTGGTGATTTTATTAACGGTTTCATTAACGGTTTCATTAACGGTTTCATTAACGATAATAACTTTCTAAAATCATTAATACTATTGCTGCTCCACACAAAACTTTTCCAATTATCCCTCTTGCCAGTCACAAAAAATTTAAACCTATAGCTTAACCCTTACCATAAATAAATTAGTGCTTTGGTAAAATTTCTCAAAAAAGCACAGACTCAATTCACCACTGGAAATCATTGTTCCAGCCCAATACATTTTAGCCATCTAAACATCTATAATTTGCAAAAAAGGATAAAGCAAGGTAAATTACCTCATTAACGTTTTCCTCTCCTTGCTAGCGATCATGATAAAAAAGTGCAACTAGCCTTAACCAACGTAAAGCAAAATGATGCGGATGATAGTTCCTGATACTGTTCGAAAAATTACAGGAGCAAGCACATTAAAACCAGTACTAGGCAGTGCCTTCTTGCTGTTTATTATCGTTTGTACAAGAAATAGGATAGTAGTGGCAAGATACGGGCTATAGTTAAGAAAAATATCACTAACAAGACTCTAATTAATAGTTAATAGTTATGACGTTCACAAAAGGCAAAAAAATGACAGATAAAAATGCAGACAAAAAAAGTGTACAACATAAAAAGCGCATGCAAGCAGTCAAAGAAAAAGTTGACCAGCGCATCGATAATGCTCAAGAAGAACGTGGTTTACTCATCGTAATCACCGGTAATGGTAAGGGTAAATCTACCTCTGGTTTTGGCACCATAGCCCGCGCTGTTGGTCACGGTCTTAATGCGGCGGTGGTGCAATATATCAAAGGTACTTGGGCTTGTGGTGAGCGAAAGTTACTTGAAAATGCAGGTGTCGGCTTTGATGTTATGGCAACGGGGTTCACTTGGAACACCCAAGATAAAGAAAAAGACATAACCGCAGCACAAAAAGTATGGCAACGAAGTAAGGACTTACTTTCTGACAAAAACATTGATGTGGTTTTGCTCGATGAGATAACTTATATGATCTCCTACAAATATATTGATTTAGATGAGGTTATTGCGGCATTGAACAACCGACCTAAAGATCAACATGTTATTATCACTGGCCGAGCATGTCATCGAGCTATTATCGACTTAGCGGATACTGTCAGTGAAGTGCAGTCAATCAAGCATGCGTTTGATAATGGCATCAAGGCACAAAAAGGCATTGACTGGTAAACTCGACCTGCTTGAGCTAGAGCTAGTGGCTGGTTATTACTTTTTACCCTGACAAAGCAGCCACATTTTTTCATTGTATTGCCGCATATAAGCAATCACTTTTTCACGGTCAATCCTATCTTGCTCAGTGTTAATAACATCGCCTGTTTTAGCCATATATTTTTTACCACATAAAGCGATGGCCGACTTAATATCACTTTTTTCAAGCCCTGGTACATTAATACCGCGTGTCGCTGTTATTAATAAGCGGTAATCTTGCCCTTGCGCAGCTACAGCCAGTGCTTGCGATAAAACAGAAGGCGCAGGCTCCTTTTTAGCTGCACTATTATCTTGTTCACTTTGGCTAAAGGCAGTACTACAACTTGTCGTTGTTGAGAGAAAAAACAATATGGCCATATATTTCAACATAACTTACTTCAACTTAGCATGATAATGACTAGCGCCAACACCACGTATAGCTAGAATAATGAGTGCTGTTAGTAACCAAAAAATACTGCCCGACGAAGATTGTTCAGTGCTTGTCGGTACCTCTGGTTCAGGTATTGGTTCAGGTATTGGTTCAGGCTCTGTTGGAACTTCTGGTTCTGGTTCTGGTTCTGGTTCTGGTTCTGGTTCTGGTTCTGGTTCTGGTTCACTATTTAGGCCATTTTTATGCGTAGTGATACCCACGTTAAGCGTGCCAGAAAAATCACTAGTTGGCGTTATAGTATTGCCCGTTACTGAGTAGTTATCACCACTTTCAATAGACAATGATGTCGGCGTATCACAGCCATAAGTAAACACTTCACTGGTAATTGTTAAACTTTCACCTTGATTAACTGACAAGACTTGCTGGCTGGTAATCGCAATATCAGCACCCGCAGCGGTTTTATTAATAGTAAAGTCACCACTATTAATAGCAAAGAAAATATTATCGCTACAAGCAACCTTAACTCTTGCCATACTGGTATTGATATCATCAACACAATAGGCCGATAAAGACACTGCAGAGCTGCCATCATTAACAACATTTGTCGCAATCGTTTGGCTAAAATTATTACCGCCATCGGTTGATAATACAATATCTACCGAGGCACAATTAATCGGGTCAATATCAGTTTGTGCCACCTGCCAGCTCACATTTTGATTATTGCTGGTCCAAGTATCATTTAAGATAGGCGCTGTAACAGCAAAGGCTTCCCCGGTATTCGCCACCGTTATTTTATTCGCATCAAAACTCACACCACCTTCGCCATCACGTACTAACAAACGAAAATTTAATTCTCTATTGGTAGTGGCAAGCACTTCACCAATGCTGGTGGTATTAGTTAAAATACTGTCAAGCTTTGGTAGTAATCTATCGCTATTGCTGGTCGGTAACCAGGCACGAAATAATGGTCGAGAGCCATCATCAACTTGCTCGGCAGCAGAGGCACTAACAGCACCTAAGTCAAACTGTTGCCAACTGTAAGTAAGGTTTGTGCTATCAACATCTGTGGCACTACCGGTTAATATAAACGGGGTATGCGCGGGAATAGTATAATCTGCACCGGCATCAACAATAGCGGTATTGTTAACTTCGCCGGTGTCACTGCCACAATTATTGCCACCGCCAGTACTAATAAAAGCACTAATGTCATCTATGGATTTACTATGAAAAAAAGCGTCAGAGTGAGCTTGTAAATTTTGGCTACCACAAATACCCGCATAACTCATAATGGTTGCACCACTCCCCACTTCATAGGCCGCACTGGCAACACGGTTGTCGGCACAAGCTTCAGCACTGCCGTTAAAGGTGTGATTAGCACCAAATTGATGGCCAATTTCATGGGCGACATAATCAATATAAAAAGCGTCATTATTAGGCCTTGATGACCCCGTAACACCATCGCCTTTTCTTTGTATACTACAAACGGCCCCTAGCACTGCCAAGCCGCCACCATCAGTACCGACAACATGGCCGATATCATAGCTATTATTACCAATAATATCGTCAATGACTTGGGTGTTAATGCCACCGTCATTACTGCTATTAGTAAAAGGATCGGTGGCCGGGTTGGTAAAAATAAGTAGATTATTATTGGCAACCAACTCGAGCTTAACGGCTAAGTCACGCTGAAAAATTTCATTTAAACGATTTACTAAGGTCACGATTTCTGCCATAGCACTATCGACGGTGCCACCATTAAATTGGGTGTACTCTGCGGCGGTAGAGATAGCAAGCCGATAGGTTTTAATGACACTTTGGCTAGGTGCACTTTTAGCGGCGGTTAATGTACTCGCGGTAACGGTACTATCGATTGCTGTCAATGAAGATAAATTAATATTTGCAAATATTTTTGGCTGGTGAAATTGATGCTGTGCCCGATTAGCCAATTGAACTTTTTTACCCAAATAACTTTGATAATTGGCCGTTTGATTAAACTCGCGTGTCAAAACACGCTTCAAAACACCTTGCTTCGATTTTTTACTCTCCAGTTCGGTGCTTGAAATTACCGATATTTCTGGCTCAATAAAAACCAGTTCACCGTCATAATTAAACATGCCGTGAAAACCATTGGCGGTAATATCAAAGCGGCCGCTATTGTTAGCGTTACCCACTTGCACACCAGTAAAGGTTTTAATATCAGGATAAGCTTGTGCCAACTCAGCAGCCATAATACTGCTAGGTGTTAGCATAAAATCAACTAATTGCCCATCAGGTAAGGGCACTGAAATAATCGTATCAGTATTTTTATTGAGTAATAAAGTTCGTAATTGGTTAACGTCAGTGGTGAATACTTGCAAAACAGGTTTAGCTAAGCTTCCCTCTTCCTTAGCAACTTTCACAGATGGTGAGTTTTCCTGCCAATGCTTAAATTGACTGACAGTATTCTTGGCCTTGGCCACGTTTATCACTGCTAATGAGCTATACAAACATAGCCCGCATAAACACAGCCACCATAGTGGTAGTGCGCTAAAAGATTTCATCATAACCATTACTACTTCATATTATTTCTATTGTAAAGATTAGCGTTAATAGCATAAAAAAACCACCGACAATTTCGAGCCAATGGTTAATGTGAAGACACTATTTCTTTTAAAATTTTTTAACACATACTTTAATTTGCAAAAACGTTTTAATTTGAACGCGAGAAATTTAACTTTTATCGAGGTAAAGTTCCATTTGTACATTGCACCTTTCATACGAAGATACTGCCCCATTTATATGTTCAAACCCTAATTTACTGTATAAATTCACCGCTGACTCTAAGATACTATTACTTTCAAGATATAAGCGTTTAGCTTTAAGTAACTTAGCTCGTTCAATAATGCTTTGACCCAATAATAAACCAATACCCTTGCCTTGAACGCTTGGTGATACTGCCATTTTTGCTAACTCACAAGTATCTTTGTCCATTTTTATTAATGCACAACAACCAACAGGAACATTATTATACAAGGCTATTAGAATAGTGCCTCCTTGATGCAAAATATAACCTTCAGGATTATCTAATGCTTTATAATCTGGTTCTTCTAACTTCCAATACTGACTTATCCATTCAGCGTTTAACGTTTTAAATGCTGCTTGATAAATAGGTGCATAGTCCACAATACGGATACTATTTCTTGCGCTTTTATCATCTATCCGAGCACTTAACGTGTGATACCTTAAATGCTGCTGAGTTACCGTTAAAGCTTGCCACAAATCTATACCTGTTTCTTGTGTCAATTGATTCATCACTAAGTCAACTGCTTTACATTGCTTTTCCATGGCTGGAATCATCAATTTTGCGCGCTCATTTAACTTTATTAAGGTGACACGCGAATCTTTTGTCGATTTATAGCTGTCAATTAAACCTGCTATTTTCATTTCCTTAATTATTTTACTCACTGAAACATGCGAGTGTTTAATTTCTTTAGCTATATTTACAACTGAATCGGATTTTTTAGAAGCTAAAACATAAAAAACAGGAAACCATTTAGGCTCGATGGCAAAGTTAAATGCAGAGTATATTTTTTCTGCGTCTTGCGAAACTTGATCAGCTAACGCTCTTAAAGCGGTTCCTATTGTGACGTGACCTAACTCATTATATAACTTCATACTATCAACCTCCGTAACTGATTACGGATATATTATCTAATTAATTGCTAGCTTGTCAAAATATTTTTCCTGATATTCTAGCGAAGTTGTAATTATCAGTATCGGGTATATTGATACTCAATCATCCATGTTGATTGTTCATTTCAAACATTTAGCGTAATCACGTAATACTTGAATCACCTCACTATTCATCATGCTTTAAGCAACGACAAAAAATAGCAAACTGTAATTTTGTAAAAATCATTGATACCTATTAAAAAAGTACCATCCAAAAAAAACTGTTACATTTTTCAATGTAACAGCTTCAAGTCCACTTTCTAGCCACCGACAATGCGATGGTTTTTGTTATATATAAGCAGTTATTAGCTGCTTTTATTCTCAACAGCCTGACTTCCAAACAGCATTTGCTTAATAAAGTTAATTAAGTGTCTAAATATAACCCGAAGATCTTCAATGATCATATACAAGCTGGGAATAAATATTAAAGTCACTATCGTGGCAAATAACACCCCAAATGAGAGTGACACGGCCATTGGGATAACGATTTGTGCTTGGGCACTGGTTTCAAAAAAGATAATGGGTACTAAACCAATAAAGGTTGTTAGTGAAGTAAGCATAATGGCTCTAAAACGCTTAGTACCCGCATGCATTACCGCATCTTTTAAACGCTCACCACGCTTTCTCGCATTGTTAACGTAATCTACCATCACTAAGGAGTCATTCACCACCACACCTGAGGCGGCTAAAATACCCATAATAGATAAAGCGCTTAAATCCATGCCGAGCATAAAGTGCCCCATTACAGCACCAATAACACCAAACGGAATAACCACCATAATCATAACGGCTTGTGAGTATGACTTTAATGGAATAGCGAGTAGCGAAAATATCACCATCAAGGAAATAACAAAGTCTCGCAATTGATCATCGGCACTGTCCATTTCTTCTTGAATACTGCCTGACACTTCACTCTTAACCAGTGGGTATTGTCTTAATAGCTTAGGAATATAGTTGTCACGAATATCTTTAGCCACCTCAAATGGCTCTACTTGTTCCGCGTCGACACTAGCCCAAACATTAATGGTACGGTTACCATTTTCACGGCGAATGCGAGTGACACCATCGGTTAAGGTGATATTCGCAAGCTCAGACAAAGGTAATTCAGCGCCGTTTGGCGCTTGAATCATCACATCATCAACATGACCAACACTACTGCGTTGTTCAAGCGGATAACGTACCATCACTTTGATTTCTTCACTATCACGCAGAATACGTTGTGCCTCTAAACCGTAAAAACTATAACTAACTTGTGAGGCTATTTCGGCTAATGTTAACCCTAGGCTATGTGCTAAAGGCTTTAATGCTAATTGCACTTCTTTGGCGCTGGTTTGGCGAGAATCATTGACATCTCCCACGCCTTTAAGTGAATTAAGCTTAGCTTTTAACTCTTTTGCGACTGCCAACAACTGCGCGTCATTTTGACTTTCTAGTCTAAAAGCAACATCACCGTCATCACGGCCACCACCAAAAAAGTTATCACTGATGGTGAGTGACTTAACCCCTGGATAATTGGGGATTTCCTTACGCCACATATCAGCTAGTTCGAAAGTATTGATAGCTCTATCTTTTGGCACAACCAATTTAACCATGACTTGACCACTAGTACGAGTGCGTAATTCAACCTGCATATCCGCAATCATGCTATTGCCATATTGTTCTTCAATGTCTTTATCTACTTTATAGAGAATACGTTCAATATTCAGTAAGGTTGCTAGTGTGGCCTTTTCTGACGCATCAACATTCATATCAATAGTAATACGAGGAAAATCATGCGGTATTTTAGGTTGGCCAATAAAACGTACAAAGCCACCGCCATACAAACCAGCACTTAATAGCATTAAGCTGATAAAAAACATCAATACCGCGTAACGGTATTCCAAACAACGCGATAACATTGGACGGTAACTATTGGCAATAAAGCCTTTTAACCAAATATCAATCCAGCGACGAAGTCGATCCAGCGGGTTTTTCGGGTTAAATTTCTTTACTTTCATTTTGACTAAATGAGCTGGCAATATAAGTTTTGACTCAATTAAGGAGAAAATCAAACATAAAACCACGACCGCGCCAATAGCTTTACCAAAGGCTGATGAAGGGCCTTCACCAAAGAGAAACGGGACAAACACCGCAATAGTGGTTAATACCCCAAAGGTTGCTGGCATAGCCACCCGTTTAACACCGCGAATAACATTGTCTGTGGTATGGCCGTGCTCTTCTATTTCATCATGAGCACTTTCCCCCATCACAATCGCGTCATCAACAACGATACCCAGCACTAAAATAAAAGCGAAAAGGCTGATAACATTAATGGTGACATCAACAAATTCCATCGGCATAACTAATAGCGTGCCTAAGAAACAAACAGGTAAGCCCATCATTACCCAAAAGGCTAAACGAACACGTAAAAACAGTGCCAGCATTAAAAAGACTAAAATGGCACCACTTTTCATGTTGTCTACCATCATGTTTAGGCGGCCTTCGAGGTAATAGGTCATATCAACCCATTTCTCTAATTTTACGCCCTGTGGCAATACGTCTGCTTTATCTTTTACATAAGCCTTAACCACTTGTGCAACATCGGTAATGCTTTGATTATCAGCTGCACCAATAAAGAAAGTCACCGAGTTTTTACCGTTAAACTTAGAATATTGCAGACCCTCTTCAAAACCATCAACAATCGTAGCAATATCACCGAGTAAAACCTTGCTGCCATCTTCTAGGGTGATAACGGGAATTTGCTCAAACTCATGACCACGATAAGCTTGGTTTTCTACCCGTAAATTAATATAGCCATTTTCAGCGCGAATTTGCCCTGCCGACATATTACGAGAATAACTGCGCACGGCATTGGCAACATCGTTAAAACTTAAACCGTACTCCCTCAGCTTGTCTTTACTCACTTCCACCGAAATTTCATAGCCTAAACCGCTATAAAACTCTGAGACATTAATGCTAGGGAGCTGTTGAATTTCATCATGAATTTTTCGGCCTAACTCTTTTAATTCCGCATTAGTTAAGTCACCGTATAGGCTGATATACATAACTTCCTGAGTGAACTTTTCACGCTCCACTTTAATGCGTTCCATACCATCTGGAAAGCTAGAGATAGAGTCTATAGCTGACTTTACTTCTTCAAGCACAACCTGAGGATCGTAATCTAATTCAACTTCAAACCAACCATTTGAATAACCCCGATTAGAATAAGTGATCACGCGTTTAAGGCCTTGCACCGTTTCTAATGCTTCTTCGATCTTAATGGTGATACCTTCTTCCACTTCTTGTGGTGCAGACCCCGGATAAGGGGCAACATAAGATATCCAATTAATTTTAACTTGCGGAAACATTTGTTTATCAATAGTTTGTATGGTGAGAAAACCACCAAGTAAAATGAAAACCATTAATAAGTTAGCGGCAATAGAATTACGGGCGAACCAAGCAATTATGCCCTTATTAGTATCAATAGTGGTGTCAATAGTAGTATCAATTGAAGCATCGACAAGCTTTTCTTCAGCTGCTGCCTTCTCATCATTATCACTGTTGTTAATATTATTATTTTTATCATTTTCTTTATTAAGAAAGGAGCTCATAATTATTCTCCCTTATTATCATTACTAGCAACTTGCGTATCTTCACTGTCATTGCTTTTTTCTTGGCTTTCGTTCTGGTTTTCTTTTGACTCAGCTGCCTCTACATCACTAGCTAACGCTAATTTCATCCCATTTACCGGGTAATCTAAAGCTGAAATAATTAATTGATCACCATCAAGCAAGCCACTGGCAACAATAACATTAGCCCCTTGTTGGCGCACAATTTCAATAGCGGCGTAATTAAGTTTTGATTCTCCATTTAAAATGGCAACAGTATCATTAACGACAAGGTAGCGAGGGATCATGCTGGCATTGGCAAGTTGTTGACCAATAATTTCGGCGTTAACATAAGTGCCAAACCTTAATGGCACGCTATCGCTTTTTGAGGAAATTTGGTAAGGGTCTTGAATTTCCGCCACTAAATAACTCATGCGACTTTTTGCATCTATCACCCCTTCACTACGGGCAATATTTGCTTGCCATTGCACGGTACGACCCGCATAAGCGCCATTAAGGCTAACATTTGCTTGTTCACCTTGATTATTTAAAAACTGCAATTGATTATCTGCCACAGGTAAACGTATTTCAGCAACCGCAGTACCTAATAATTTACCTAATTGTGTACCTGTACTGACAAACGAGCCTAGCCCTATCATTCTGCTTTCAATAATCGCATCATAAGGCGCTCTAATTTCAGTACGTTGCAAATTACGCTCAGCTCTAAGTACAGAGGCTTGCGCCGCTTTGACACGAGCAAGCTCTTGGGCTAATTGAGGCTTACGCAAACTTAGCTCGGTAGGTGATGAATCAGTGATCTGTTTCCACTCTCGCTCTGCCACTTTGCCTTGAGCAACTTCTTGCTCTAAAGCCGATCGCGCCGAAGCCATATTGGCTTGCGCATCAATCAAGGCGGCGTGATAATCATTGGGATCAATACGAGCCAATAATTGCCCTTTTTTCACTAAACCACCGCGTACAAAAATATCATTCAATTCAACAATTTCACCATTAACTTGTGCCACTAACATGGTTTCATATTTAGGTTTCACCACACCATACGAGTCAACATGTAACGTCATCGGTGCCACGACAATTTTTTTAACCGCCACCATAGGAGTAGTATCTACTGCTTCTTTCTCTTCAGGCGGCTTTTTCATACTAGAAAAGCCAACTAAAGCAATGATGCCAACTGTTAAAATGACAATGGGTAATATAATTTGTTTTTTGCGAGCCACTGTTTTATCCCTTTTGAATTCAAGTGATGTGTCACACCAATTGAATTAATATTATTTTCAGAAACAGATGATTGAAGTCAATCACCACATTTTTTATGTGGTAAATCATAACGAATAAGTCATCACGAAATACTACAAAGTTGTAACTGTGTATTTCAAAATGTGCGCCTATTTGTAAAAAACACTAAAAAAACTCATAAATTACATTTTTTTACTTTAATATCAAGCAGGTACATAAAATGTTTTTATAACTGTTTTTTAGCTTAAATTATCATAGACTGAACTATTGAATAAGCTGTTAGTTTATTTCACCATTATTTAAACTTTTCCAAAATTAAAGTTGGCAAATTAACCACTTATTTATCTAAATTGAAAAGATCACCAAGGAGATACCATGCTCGATAAAATTAGTACCTTTTTTAACACCTTGCTAGCTCATGAGCCTAATGAAAAGAATGCAGAACTCTCTTTAGAGATTGCTTGTGCCGTTTTGCTTTGTGAAGTAATGCGTGCCGATAGCGTTTTTACCGAAGCAGAGCAAGCGCAATTGAGCGCCATTTTAACTACACAATTTGCTCTTGATGCTCAAGAAGTTAGCGCCATTTTAGCGCAAGCATTTGAATTGAGTGACAACGCTAATGATTTTTACCAATTTACTTCTAAACTCAATCAACATTATTCGCTAGATGAGCGTATTAAAATCGTCACTTTATTATGGCAAGTGGCTTATGCGGACGGAGAGTTAGCCAGCATTGAAGAGCATATTATTAGAAAAATTGCCGACTTGCTCCACCTGCGCCATAGTGAATATATAGCGACAAAAATTGCTGCCGAAGCGTTAAAAAATCAGTTATCATAGCAAGTTGAATTCACCCTCTAATCTCAGGCAATTTTATGTCGCAAGTCAACGCCAATATTGGCAAATATAACACCCTAAACATTATCGCGGTAACCGATAATGGCGCTTACCTTGACGGCGGTGATTTAGGTGAAATTTTATTGCCTAATCGCTTTCTCCCAGGTGATAGTAAAATAGGCGAAAGTATTGAGGTTTTTCTCTATACAGACTCTGCCGACAGACTGGTTGCCACCACTGAAAAAGTTTTAGGTCAGGTCGGTGAGTTTGTGTCATTAAAAGTGGCGCAAGTAAATAAAATGGGCGCTTTTTTAGATTGGGGCTTACCGAAAGATTTACTGGTTCCTTATAACCAGCAGCACACAGCAATGGAAGTGGGTAAATATTATTTAGTGCGTATTTTTCTTGATCAACGTACTGAACGGGTGGCGGCATCAAGCAAGCTTGATAAATTTATCGATGTTTGGCCTGCTGAATATCAGCAAGGTGATAAGGTAAAATTAATAATTGGTGGCAAAACCGATTTAGGTTTTAAAGCCATAGTGAACGATTTACATTGGGGTTTACTATACGATAATGAAATTTTTCAACCATTACGCATCGGTAAAAAAATTGATGGTTATATCAAACAAGTGCGTGAAGATGGCCGCTTAGATTTGCTTTTAACGCGCGGCAGCAAAAACACAGTTAATAGCTTTGCTGACAAGTTGCTCGATAATTTACAAAAAAATAATGGTTTTCTGCCATTGCATGACAAAAGTGCGCCAGAATTAATTCAAAGAACGTTAGGGGTAAGTAAAAAAACCTTTAAAGCAACGGTGGGTAACTTACTGAAAAATGGTAAGTTGAGCATTGAAAAAGATGGTATTAGACTGAAGTAGTCAATCCCTTTAACTACTTCATTTATAAGCGTGGCTATATTAGCGCAGATTAGCGCAGATTAGCGCAACATAGTATACCAACCCATGAGCATAGGTAACAAAGGAAAGGCGAACATGGCAAGTATAACTGATAAAATCAGACCTGCGCCTGTGCTATCTTTAAAATCTTCATCGTGTGACATCTTTACAGCTTCCTAAAAGGGTAAAAAACGCGTTTATTTTAGCGAGTAATGATATCAAAGCATAGTTTTTTATTGATCTATATCAAGTATAAATACCAGTTATAATGATAATAGCTTTAACCCCCCCCCTGAGGGGGGATTAAAGGTGACTGAAGTCTGGAGTTTTTTAAACGCCTATAAATCAGCTTATGCGCAGGCTTTCAATCAGGAAAACCTGCTATTAGCTTAGTTAACTTATCATTGTGCTAGGTTATATTCTCCAAGCAAAGAACGACTCAATCGGCTCTGTATTTTTAAGAAATCAAGTATTTTAGAACTAGCAAGTTGTATAAGTTTTGCTTTTTACAAACATTCACAAAATAAATCTTCTCTATTATTATTTTAAATACAAGCGGTATTTATATTACATTTCGACCAACAGATCAGACCACATCAACTGGCTTTACCAGTTAGAACCATTAAGAGTAAACAATCAAAAAAAACCACTAACCCTTTGAATAAAAAATAAAAATAAAAACTCACTCAGATAAACCTCCCCCGAAACTAAGGGTAAAAAATAAAGCTTAATATTTTTATCCTTTTTTTGTAATAAAACATATTTTCTTGGCGGTTTAAGAAAAGTGACCCCTTGCACAAAATAAGTTGTTGGGATAATAATCAATGCAGCGGTTCTAGCCGTAATAATATCTATAAATAAAAACAATAAATAAAAAACAATAAGAGTGAATATTATGAAAATAGTTATGAAAGTATGGTTATACGTAGCCTTAGTATTGTTAGTTAACTTATACACGCCGTCATCGGCTCAAGCACAAGCGACAAAATACCCAGTCGTGTTAGTCCATGGTTTTCTGGGGTTTGACGATATACTCGGTATTGATTATTTTTACCGTATCCCCAACACCCTAAGACGACAAGGTACAGAAGTTTTTGTTGCGCAAGTTTCAGCGTTTAATTCAACAGAGCTACGCGGTGAGCAACTTCGCACATACGTGCAAGCAGTACTAGCACAAACAGGTGCAGAAAAAGTTAATCTAATCGGCCATAGTCATGGCAGCCCAACCTCTCGTTATGTTGCCAGCTTAAACCCAGAAATGGTTGCTTCAGTAACGTCAGTCGGTGGTGTTAATTGGGGTAGCCGTCTTGCTGATGTATTACGCGGTGCAGTACCCGTTGATTCATGGACTGAGAGCCTAGTAAGTAATGGCTTTGATGCTTTAGGGGTAGTCATTAATTTTGCTTCTGGTGGTGAAGATTATCCTATTGATGGCTTAGCGATGGCTCATTCGTTAACAACAGCTGGCACAATTGAATTTAATCAAACCTATCCAGAAGGTGTGCCAGAATATTACTGTGGTGAAGGTGAAGAAGTTGCTAGTAATGGCGTCCGCTATTATTCATGGTCTGGTGGTAGTCCAACAACTAATATCTTCGATGTCTCTGATATTGCCTTGGGTTTAACAAGTCTTGCTTTTAATGACTCAAATGAGGCAAATGACGGCGCGGTATCTATATGCAGCTCGCATTTAGGTAAAGTAATTAAAGACGATTATAAAATGAATCACCTTGACGAAAGGAAACTAATCCAGAAACACTATACAGAAATCATGTCAATGATTTAGCCAGTATGGGCTTATAAAAAAGTGACTATCAATAAACCGTGTTGATTTCTACAGCTTATATTTTGATAGCTTTTGTATAGTTTTTAATAGTTCAGATCAGTGTTTGTTGACCATTATCAACAAATATTCGACAACAGCATGAGTATAGTGACTATGCTCATGCTAGCTTAAATATTAAAGGCACTATCATACGCGATAACATATCTGCTAAAAACCAACACACAGCCAATAAAAGCTAATCGTTTGGATTATATTGTGATAAAAAAATATCTCTTTATCGTGAGTGTACTCGCGATAATAGCGCTAGGGTTATATTTTCAATTACCTAGCCTTAACACCAGCAACGATGATAGTGCGAATAGTAATATGTCATCAGCTCAGCAAAATATGCCAATTAAAAAGCAAGAAATTGTTAATAACAATAAACACAACGAGGCGACTAATTGGCGCTTAGCATCGCTACTGCCCTTACAGCTCAACATACAGCTGAGATGGGCATTTGACGATATAATACAAAAACATCTAGACACTGAGCAACCGATAAACGTATTGCTGAATGAATTGATAAAAGAGTTAAAATTATCAGCATTAGAAAAAGGTTATTTACTTGATTTATTTAGCCGTTATCGTGCCTATAAAGTATCACTGGCAGATATTAAAAAAGCTGGCCCTGATATTACCCAACACATTGATTTTGAAGAAACGCTGTCATTTATTAATTTAGCGCATGAACGGCAACTTGACTATTTCAACCAAGTAGAAATAGACGTTTTTTTCGCCCAAGACAATAAATACGATAAACAAGCATTAGCTAGGCTTGCTATTCAGCAAGATGAAAGTTTATCTGTTGAAGCGAAGCAGGCGCTTATTTTACATCAAATTAACCAAATGGATGAGGAAGATAGAGACGTTTATTTGCCAAGCTTAGAAGCGGCCAATATTGCTGATTATATTTCTGGTAAAACTGAAAACATACCTGTGCAGAGTGCCGCCATAAATGAACGTATTGAAAAAGTCAAACAAAGCGAAAGTCACTGGAAATCACGCGTTAAGGGGTATCAAGCTTTTTTGTCGACTAACCAACAAGCAGAGTTATCTGTACCCGATAAACAACTGGCATTAGCAGCTTATAGACAGGAAAACTTCTCGAAAAATGAGTTAAAACGTTTGCAGGTTTTCATTAAAAACCCAGAATTGTTGGCAGATTAATACCTTAGTGCCTTGCGTGTTATCTTGCCTAGTTGCTTTGCTTAGTTACCTAGCATAGTTACCTCGCATAGTTACCTTGTGTAGTTATCTTGCCTAGTTGCTTTGCTTAGTTACCCCGCATGGTTAACTGGGCTTAAGCGCGACTATTTGTGCAATGGCTTGTTGAGTATTTTTATCTTCAGATTGCTTAACAAGCCCTTCAAAACTATGCAGTATTTGCCAGTCAGAAAACTGTTCAACTAGCTCTGTTGGCCGTAATAAAAAATCGGGGTTTTTAGGACGACCAAGTTGTGCTTGTTGCTCAGTGAAGGTTTCATAAATAATCATACCGCCAGGCTTTATTGCCGCTTTTAACTGTGTAAACAACTGACGATGTAAATATCTAAAAACCATAATAGCGCTAAATGTTTTACCTTGCAGTGGTGAGCTGTGCTCTATTTCAAGGTCTACTTGCCAGCTTTGTGCTAGAGATTGTTGATTTTTGGTGAGGTTAGCTAAAGACAACTCCACATTTTTCAATGCATCGCTTTTAACATCCGCAAACGTTGTGGGAATATTATGTTCAATTAAAAAAAGGCCATTGCGTCCATTACCACAAGCAAGATCAAGTACGCTACTTTGCTGCTCAGCATGTAAACCTTGCAAACGAGTTAAGTACTTATCTAACAAAGGAGAATGGGACAATTTCAATGACCTTATCAAGTCAATACCGAGCCGTATAAGAAAGTACTCACTTCAATATACGGATCCAGTTTAACCAATTAATATGAATTAAAAGCTGCCACGAATACCAAGACTAAAGCTACGCCCAGGTAATGGCGCATCTTCTTTTAAGAAAGAAGAATGCACAAAGCCTAGCTCATCGGTTAAATTTTGGCCTTTAACATACAAAACAATGTCATTGTCCATAATATTCAAACCCGTATTATTTAAATAATAGTTAAAGTTGAAATCAACAATCGTATAAGCCGCTGTTGCTGTTTCAAGTTGTCCAATATTATCTTGCTCAAAATAATGGTTTACTGAAATTTCACTGGCAAAGCTATTCGCTTGATAATTAAGTGACGAGCCTAATCGCATAGGAGGAGTACGTGGCAAATAATCACCATTAGTCAATTTAGCATTAATATAATCACCAAAAACGGTTAATTTGAATGGACTTGAAATTTGATATGCAACTTCTGCTTCTAAACCATACATTTCAACGTCAGCTTGTTGATAGATTAATATTGGTAAACCTTCTTCTTCGTGATCATCATCTTCTTCATGTTCATCATGCTCTTCGTGACTATCTTCAAAAATTAGCCCGGTATCTTGTTGGAAGTAAAAGTCATCAACTCGATTATAAAAAGCACTCACTACAAAACCAAAGTCGCCTTCAAACTTACGCCAAGTTAAATCGATACTATGGGAGGTTTCTATTTCTGGTGCATTTTCAGCTAGTTCCACATGAATCTCATCGCCATGCTCATCATGCTCATGGTCTTCTTCTCCATGCCCCTCGTCGTTATCTTCTTCAATATGTAAATCAAACATAGCACCCACTTCGAATGTATTGGTGCCAATATGGGGGCCGAATGAAAATAATTCAGAAGCTGAAGGAGCTCGTTGTGACAAAGCCAGAGATAAGCCTAAGTTATAGCCGTCTTGATAATCCCAAACAAAGCCAGCCGAAGCACTTACTGGAGTAAAGTCTTGTTGTTCGAATGACACTAGCTCTTGTTCATGATCATCAAAGCCAATTAGCGTATCATCAGCCTCAATTGATACCTGTTCAATTCTAGCTCCTAATTGCACTAATACATCACCAAAGTGTTTTTCTTCAAGCCAAGCAGCGGCAAAGCTATCTGTTTTTGAAGGTGGAGTGAAAGCTTCATCACCAATAGCTTCAAAATCTGATATAGATCGACTTTAAGCTCACTACTTTCATTATTAAAAGTCGTCCCTATAGCGCCATCTTCAATCTCTTTATGTTGATAATCTGTATAAGCAAATTTTGCTGAAACTTGTTTAAGGAAGTTATCATCAAAGTTAACTTCACTCAGCAGTTGTACTCTATCTTGTCGCATTTCGGCACTGGTACCTTCTTCATGCTCTTCATGTTCCTCATCCTCTTCTTCACCATGATGCTCATGACCTGGAATACCATAATCTTTGCTTACGCTACCGTATGAGAAGCCAACGAAACCTTGATCAAATAAATAACTTGAGCCAATGGTAAAGCCACTAGATTCAGAGTAGCTATCAGCAAGTGTATCTGAATTTTCCTCTTCTTCATGGTCATCATGTTCTTCGTGTTCTTCGTGTTCTTCGTGTTCTTCATCATGATCTTCTGCTTCAAAACCTTTAGGTAACTTATAATTACCTGCATCGCGCCAATAGCCATCAAGGTGTACCGCAAATTTCTCTCCGCCTATTTCTAAGCCTTTTTGTAATGATAGGCCTGCTTGTTTCTCGTCAGAGCCATCGTTATATTGTAACAACCACTCAGCCATAGTCTCGTTTGACGTTGGTACTCTGTTATCAACGACATTAACCACACCACCAATAGCACCGCTGCCATAAAATAATGTTGATGGGCCACGCAATACTTCAATTTGTGTTGCTGTACTCGTTTCAGTTGAAATAGCATGATCGGCTCCTACGCGAGAGGCATCCCCTACATCTAAGCCATTTTGTGTAATCAATACTCGAGGCCCATCCAAACCACGAATAATAGGACTACTGGTCACTCCACCATAAAAACTAGCATGAACACCCACTTCATTCTTTAAGGTTTCACCTAAAGTTGACGCTTGTTTTAGTTTTAAATCATCACCTGCAAGTACATTAATGGGTAAAGCTGATTCTATTGACGATGAATGTAAAGGCGTAGCATAAATATCAATAATTTCTAATACAGAAGGCGATAACTGAATTCGTAGACCTGAAATGTCATCTTGCTTAACCGTTATAACCTGATTGTTATGGGAGTAATTTGAAGCACTGGCATGTAATTCAATATCGCCAGACTTTAACTCTGGTAAGGTAAAAAAACCTTGTTCATCACTAGTAACTTTTTTATCGCTACCATGAATTGTAACTGTTGCCCCACTGATAGCTTTCCCCTTAGGATCAATAACTTGACCAGAAATATTTTGTGCTAAAGAGAGTGAGCTATAGCTAAGTGTGGTAACCGATAAACATAATGAGCAGGCAGTCGCTAGCTTACTTTTTGAGAATTTTTTTAACAACATGGGGGTATTCCAATAAAAATAAAAATATAAAGATAAATATTGTGCTCAATGAATTACCTAGGCTTAATAACCCAAGCATAAGAAAACACTAAGCAATGTAATAATGATTAATTTATTGAAATGTTGGTGGTGCTCTTAACTGAGGTTGCATAAAGTCATTAACTTTACCGTGAACTATAGTGACTTTTTGAAGTTTAAGATTATAACTCGCAACATAATGAAAACGAATTTGGGGTAATTCTGGTGGCGTATCTATCCCTTGATGGCATATATAACACTCTTGCTGCTCAGAGCTAAGGGAGTGATCGGTTAGATGATCGGCATGAACAAGCGTTGACGTTAAAAACAGCAAAACAAAAACCACGAGTGCCAGGGCATTCATGGTTATTAGTTTGTTGCTTGAGTTTTTATTTACTAGGAAGAGTAACATCATATTAAAGTGATAATATAACACTATAATTTTATCTACAAGCGCTTTATCCCGGTAATATCACGAGGCAGTTTCAGGGCTAGAGCTTAAAGCTAGAATTCAAGGCTATAGTTCAAAACTAAAGTTCAAAGTAATCTTGGAATACTTTATAAAGCTCAGTGCCTTGATTCACACTCGCCGAAGCAAAATGTAAAATAGGGAGCACTTGCCTATCAAGGCAAATATTGTGCAAAGGACTACCGCTACCATCGCCATTGGCACTCTCATCGACACAATAATTATCCATTCTTAAAATGCGCGCTAATGGCTCACCTGCGGGTAATGGCTTACCAAACTCAGCTAAATAATCCACCATGCCGCCCATTGGAGAATATAAGGCTTTGTAATCTTTAAGATAACAACCGTAACGCGTCATTTTTTGTGGCGTGTAATGATTACCGCTGATCACCCCTTTATATTGCAAATAGCTTAAAATGCCCAAAGCGTCTTGATGAGCAACATCTAAGTCAATTTGCTCTTGTGAACCAAGTTCAACCGTAAAGCTTTCTTTAGCAAAAGCGCCTTCACCCATCACAAAATTTCGCCCTAAATCTTGGTAAGCTTGTTGTAAGCTCCACCATGGGCAAAAGGTGGCTTCATCCATGGCGCCATCAAAATCATTAGGGATAAAAATAGTATGAGGAATATCAAAATAGCTAGCACTGGCTTTAATATATTCAGGACAATATAAATGCTTGCTTGAAATAGGGCCAGTATGTAAATCAAGTACTAAGTCAGCTTGATGCGCCATAAGTTGTAGCTGATAAGCAATACGTTGACCTGTGGTTATCCCCCAAATATTGTGATCAAGTTTTTGTTCAATTTGATCTATTAATAATTGTTGAAAACTAGCCTGAATTTCTTCTTGTGATGCATCAATATGTTGTTGAGCAAAAGGCGCAATAACCGTTTCGTCAAAGTGATACATTCTGTTCCAGTTAACGCCCGTAATAGGGTCAAACCGTCCTAAAGTATTTAGAATCCCACAATTCATTGCGTATGTATTCCATCAACTTTAGCCTCAACCAAAGACTGAAAGACCGACGATTTGCCCTATAAATATAGGCCAACACTAAAATAAGCAATTCTGACCGATTACAAAATCCAATAAATATCCCCTGCGCATGTATTCTCCTTGTGTTTATAAATACGCAAAGCATTGCGTATAATCCTTTACATACTTATTCGCCTCATATACTTGTTTTGAGGCGGAAATGTGTAGTCACAGATCACAAATTATTTTTATATTACAAAAATTACTGACTTGAATCTCTTTAATTTAAATTTCTTTTAAAATTTATTTTCAGTCACTTTGACTACTTATTTAATATAGCCGCACAACCGATAACACCAATATTTATTATAACTAATATTAATTACACACCTAAACCATTAAAAAAACATGTTTTATTCGTTATACACAATAAAATTTTACAACTTTATATAATTTACACTAAATTATATAAAGAAATAATAAACACTTAAATAATTGATATAAAAGAAGAAAATCAAAAAATAAAATTTGACTTCTTACCTATTTCAAACAACACTTAAGAAATATTCAATGAAGACCAACATTATGACAAAAACAAATAAACAAACAAAAAAAAACACCAGCACATTTAGTGAATGTTTGGATCAAAAAATTGAAAGCTCGAAATGACAATGTTCAATATGAATAATTCATCCGAACAATGGGGCATTTCAGCTCATTGATTTGCTATGAGAAACACAAGGATTTAATTGCTTTTGAAAAATGTAACATTTGTTAGATTGCCCAATGGAAACCGCAGATTACTCGACAATAACAGTAGTCCTATCGACGCATTTAATCAGTTCCATAAACACTTGGATGAAAAATCAAAACTCGGTGAAGGAACAATCACCATGTACGGCGATGATTTAGCACGTTTCCTGGACTACATGATAGAAACGAGAGTATTCCTGAGTGATGTTGCACCGACAAGGAAAGAGTTGGATGAGGCAGTGAATGCTTACCCTGATTATTTAGCAAACGGTGATAAATCCAAAAACTCGTTTGTAGCAGAAATTGCTAAACGAATTGGTGGGTTCAAGGGGGTTAACGTTGATGGGCATCACATTGCAGCGGTCAACCATTTCTTAGTGTTCGCAGAGCAGCTCGCAAAGGACATGTTTGAATTAGCGGAACTTGTGGCAGGGGTCACTATTGATTCACCCGCACTTGTTTTCTCTGCGTTACAAGGCGAAGTCAAAATGTCCCCCCATGAAATTAATCGCATACGACAAAATTCTGTCTTTGGCGCAAATCTTCGGCAAATCAAGACTTGGAAGAAGGCAAGGTTGCAGTCAAAAAACAAAGGCAATCAGAAAAATATCGATCCTAAAAGCGACATCTGCTTGTTGCAGCAAACAGAAGATCTTTACGTGGAAGGGGCGAACATGGACTTCCCTCTTGAACATTTTCAAGAACTGCTCGAAAACGAACCTTGCCCCAGAAACCGTGCACTGTGGGCATTATTGGGCGGCGGTGGCCTCCGACAGAGTGAGGGGGTGATCACATATATTCCCTTGGTCTTCCCTGAAGAGCAGATTGTTAGGATAGTTGACCCCAACGATTGGCGTGGTTCCTCAAAATACAAAGTACCGCACCGCTTCAAGGGGCGCGAAACAGCCAACGTATACATCATCCCGGCTTTACGACAAATCTTTTTTGATAGCTACCTAGACTTAATGAAAATAAGGCCGCTCTCTGATGAATATTACGTTTTTTTGAAACATGACAAAAAGAGTTATGCGGAACCGCTTCACCTTGCAACCAATACAACTCTGAACAAGGCATTTAAAAAGGCTCAGAGACGCATTGGAATGACGACTTTGTACACCTTACAAAGCTTGCGCCACATGTACGGTGTTTTTATGGTTAACCATTTCCCCACGCCTTGGAAAACTGAGAATGGACTTGATATTGGACACGTTCAGCAGTTGATGGGGCACGCATGCCTTGAAAGCACGAAACGGTATGCCAAGAAAAAGAAAAGTCTTTTGAATGCCAAAATGGAACTTGGGGAGCGTATGTTAATGGGAGAATCTCACCTTGATTTGCCTGGAATGATAGTCAAAAACTTACGTGATCAAGCGGACGCTATCGAGAAAAAATCAATGGCAAGTAAAGAAAAACAAGCAATAGCAACCGAGGGAATATTATGATTAATGCCACAAAGGATATCATCATTCTCAATGAAGGCAAGGTGCTAGATTGCGTCGATGAATTCACGAAAGCAATGCTGGATAGAGGTATTGTAACGGAAGGGATAAAAAGGCAGTCAACAATGTTATATCTTGATTACAAAGACCTTTCTCTCATACAACAAGGTGCATTTGCATACTATTTGATGCCCGTGCTAAAAAACATCACCATCACTCGATTGCGTGAGTTGTATCAGATAACTCTAATTGCAAAAGGGGAATTTGACAAACAGAAAAAAATCGAAGACATCCTGAACTGTAAATTTCATCACCCAAAAGTTACTGCTGGTGTGCACGCAGCCTGCCTTACCTTGTTTGTTTGGCTGTGGGAGTATAGGATAGCGGTTTTGTCAGCCAACTTTAAAGTTATCGCAAAATATCGCATTGTTGGCAAGATTAGAAATGAAATATTAGACAAGCTCTTGGAACTACAAGTAGCAGGTGCTAAAAGCAACCAAGAGGTGGCAGATTATAGAGTAGCAGCAAGTTGCCTAGCTTACATTCTATCCACCGATTGGCGCTTATGGACAGATGTATCACTCTTAGGCTATTGGGAGAATTTACGTTCTCCTGACGCAATCACACTTTCTTTTCACAGTGCTCCTAAACTTTTATTTGAGTTGGCTGCTGACAACGGAGCCGCATACTCACAAAAAGATGTAGACAATGTCTTTTCAAGAAGCGGCACGCATGCTGCAAAATTAGCAGATCCATTAATCCTGTTAAACACATTAGAACAAATAAACAACTATTTAGAAGGGTCAGTCACCATTGAAGGGATTAATGGTGGAACTTTGCAGATTGCCAGGAAAAAAGGCGTTTCCACATTATCCAGAATGAAAGCTAACGCCGCAAACGTCCGCTTTGGCGGGAGTATAAATGATTCTATAAAACTCGATGTTGGCAATATGAGACCTAAAGATAAGCTTGCCCATTATGCCAAGCACGATGATATGGATAATTACTTGAAATACCTTCCTAAGCTGAAAAAAAATCATATAGACCTCAACTACCTGGACATGGGGTTTTATCCAGGTCTCAGCGTAGAGCCAAGAATTCAGTTTCCTGAATGGTGTACAGTGATTGAGGCTTACGTTAAAACAATTGTGACATCAATTAAAAGCCGCAAAGGATTTATTGCTTATCTTGCAGACTATCTGTTTGTCTACTTAGTTTGCTTTTATGAATCGAATACGAATGCGGTTCACCATCTTCCGACAAAAATTCAAGATTTTAGCCGTGTTATTTTCTGGGATCAAACCGTCATGCCAAAGGAATTGCAGACTAATGCACCGATAACTTTCGCTGAATTCATCAAAGAAAGAGCGCCTTCACATTCTGGCAAGATGGTTAACATTGCGCAGGGTTTCTTCGAATTTATAAAGACTAACTATTGCGACTACCATCCTGAGTTTCCTGACGCACTCGTGCTCAATAACTTCGAAAATCCAATCAATCAAAAGGCAGATGTTGCAGGTAAGTGGAATAACAAGTCCGCACCTACAAATAAGATCGCCATGCCGATAGAAACCTTGCCATTCGTCCACAACACGTTGCGTGTGCTTAACGAGGCGCATAATAAGCTACAGAAATTCCTTCTTAAGGATGAAAATGCGAGCAAGAGATCATCGTATACAAGAGAGCATCCTGTTTTTAAATTATCAGATTGGGATATCGATTGCTCTTTTGAATTGAATGGGAAAACGGTGCGTTTTGATGTGATCCCTGATTTATTTAACTGGGAACGTGGTGGAGGCCATTATCCTGCCTTGAGTTGCTTTCGGATGCTAAGAACGAATGTGCATGCAGGTCAGCGAATGGAAAACATTCAATGGCTGGATATTGATAATTTTGACCAAAACTCACAAGGCCGAGTTAATGGCTACTTCCAACCACTCTGGATTGATATTGACAAAATATACGAAAGCCGTATCGCAAAAACCCCAACATTCATACTCGATGAACTCCAAGCAGAACGTGAATACCAAAGGACATATGGGCTTGAAATTTCGCCCATAAAATCAACTTTTTCAGAGAAACTTATTTCCCCTCTTTTTAGAAGTAACGCTGCTCAAAATACAGGTGGACCTTTTTGTGACCAAGCCTATTTAGATTTATGGGTAGATATACTCTGGTTTATTCAGCAACATTATAACGAATTTGTGCCTCCCTCTAAACAGCATAGCTTTGTGCGTTTGGTGCCCTATAAGGATAGCACGGGTAAGAATGCCAACAACTACCAATGGAATCAGGGCGTGCCTATTATCGACTCCGATGGGGTACATCACAATGGCAATGCGACAGCACTTCAATTGCTTGCCGTCCATACACCACACTCTATGCGAAATACTTATACCGTAGCACGTAAAGGATTGATCGATTATCAAGATCTCATGGAACAGCAGGGTTGGACAGCAGAAGTCACCATGCATCATTATCTACAGGCCATGCATCAAAACGATAAAGAAAGGCTTTTAGAGTTGGCTGACAAATCAATAATGGAGGGTACATGTCTCACTGAGGGTGCGTCTTTACAGGCACTTTTTTTGCAAGGAAACAATGCTATTAGACCCTCAAAGGAAGGTTCTGCAATGAGTGAGTCGCTTGCCGCCGGAGCTGAGGCAGTCATTCATGATCAGGGCCTAATCTCTATACGAGTCACAGAGTTAGATGAATATAGTGGTGATGACGGTCTGATGATGCTCAAAGCGCAACAACGCAGTATTAAACCCGTTATTTTTGACCATTGCCTCTGTCCCGCAGGGGGAGATTGTCCGAAAGAAATTGTTGCAATCATTGGCGAGAGAAATCGCTGTGGATTATGTCCTATCGCTTGCTACGGTATCGATCACATCAGCGGCCTGAATGCACGCATAACTGAAAAGCGTGATGCGGCTAATAAAGGTCTCGATATGCTAAAACGGTTGGAAGCAAGAAATGAAGTTCCCTCTGCAACAGCTCATATCAAAGAACAGATCAATCTGAACCAATCCGAAGTTGGCTCAATGCGTATGACCGCTAATTTGCTTGAGAAAAAGCTAGAGCGCGGTGAATTAGATCGATACCTGTGCAGACATCCAGATATGGTCAAAAATGTGGTTAAAATTTCAATTGATACCACCAGTGAACGTAACCTATTCCTCTCAAAATTGATCGATGCACAAGCGCACCCTCAATACTGTAGCGAAGGCTTCGTGGATCAGTGCTATGCACATTACCGAAGATTTAATGCTGATAAGAATAAACAAGATGTTGAAAGCGATCCCGTACAAGTTGTCGCGGGGCATTTATCAGCAATTATGCGAGAAAAAAATATAGGTATCAACCAATTGCTTTCAGTCCCTGAATTTAAACAACTGGTCGAGGTTTAGTAATATGGGAAGACGTAAAGGTGATAACCCTTTTAAGTCTAGACAGTTAGGAATGATTGATGGAAAAATCAAACTGATCAATGGTTATTTGGCATCGCTACCGAAGGGGTTGACGTTTGAGGAATATAAAGATTTTGAAAAGTATATCGCCGACAAAGTTGGGTGTTGTATCACGACTATTACACGCCAAGATGCATATATTAAATTAATTGTCACCAAATGGGGGGATATGAATCCCGATATTGACAAGATAGACCCCGATAATGCGACTCCTGCTCAAATTAAAAAACTTGTAGATTATTACAAGGTGGAAAGTGCAACCTCGAAAGGTGATTTACGAAGAAAGCAAAAATATTTTGAAAGCGCAGAATATATTAATGAGTGGCTAGAATCGAATGCCACGAGTGAGCAGCCTTATCTCATCCCTTGGCTAGCAGAAGCTGATATGGAGCCAAAACGCCTTTCTGACGACTCGGTCATAACTGAACAGACAAAGTTGCTATCAGGCGGTTTAGATAAGCCAGAGGGCACTGGCAGTGAACCAAGTTGGCAGCAGAAATACGAAGTGACCTGTGAGGCTTTTGCTCTTTATATCTCTAAAACGGGAAGCATATGGGGCATTAATTATGACCGTAAGGCAGACACTTTGATAGGCGCACCAATTACTGAGGATGATGACACCATTGATTATTACCTCCCAGACGAAAGCGTTCCGAATGCCTCTTTAAGATATTTACGTGAATTCTTGGACGGAAAAGGACGCTAACATGTCAAACATATTGCTTGCTGAATTGAGCAACATGCCAGCCAACTCAAAATCAACAGTCATGTTGAAAGAGTACCTTAGTAAGTTGTTAAAAGAAGGCTGGAAGTTACCGGAGGGCAACAGCAAGGAAGGTGTTGACATAACGGCTCTTACGAACTCAGCGGGGCTTGGGCGACAGGCGTTTTACCCTGACCGAGGTGCCGCTGAAACTATAACAATGTACCAATGGGCAGTGAAAAAAATTGGTATTGAAACCATTATTGAGCGAGAAGAACGCGCATTAAATTCAGACACAACTGACGCAGAAATATTAAAGACGATGCTGAAAGAATCCGAAAGAAAGCTTGGAGATAAAGGTAAAGAAGTTCTGAAGTTACAGGCACATAACAGAAACCTTGTTAAGCAACTTAAAAAACGTAATGACGAGATCGAGCAAATGAATTCCGTCAATACAGCGCGTCTGGATGGATATGAGGTGATAATCCCGTGGATAAACGAATAATTAACAGCTTCATGTTGGTGACATCCATTCGCCCACAGCTTAACTCTGTTAGCGTCTCTGGCACATACGACAAGCAACAACGCACGGCTGAATTTCCAGACCTCAATAATATTCCGCGTGTTGGGGATTTAATTCAGATGAACGGCATCCTTGTACAAGGGGAGCGTCGAAGAGTTCTGAAAGTAAAAAGTTGGAAGCTTACACCTGCGACTGCCGCAAATATTTTTGAATTCATTAAACGCGCTATATCCTTTAAGAGTGTCTTAAATAATCGACAGCTAAAAGCCCTTCATAAAGCCTACTTTGCCTTTCCAAGGCGGCTCATTGCAGCTATGTCGGGAAATCGAACAGCAGAATTGGAACGAGTCGTCGGTTGTTTCATGACTGCCGCCAAACTTGAAGGGGCTTGGGAGGTTCATCTCCGTGAACTCAAGGTTGTGCACTATTTGTCAGAATACAGCTTAAACCCGCAGGAGGCGCTCGCTATGCTCGATTTACATCACCTTAAAGTCATTGAGGTTGTTGAAACCAACCCCTACGCGCTGATGCCTGTCATAGGCTTTGAACGAGTGGACGCTATCTGTATGAAAAAAGGGATTGATGAATTTGACCCTCAACGGCTTGCTGCCCTTGGCTGTTACTTAGCTAGAAAGCAAACGCAGAATACTGGCAGTAGTCTGTTAAGCGAACATGACTTCAATATCGGAGCACAGGAGTTTGGGGTTGATACTCGTTCAATAATTTATGAATCAAAGCGCAGTGGGGTCTTGATTGTAAACGGGGAGTGTATAACTTCAGCTTGCTATCACGAGATGGAAACAAGGATTCGCACCTATCTAACACAAGTAGAAAGGCTTCCTTGTGTGATGTTTCATGATTACGAAATTGACACTGAAATATCTCTATTTAACCGGATTGGAATATTCCCTTTGCATGAAAAGCAAGCTTTGGCTGTTCGGCTCGCTATGCATCATCCAATCACCTGTATACGAGGCGCGGCAGGGGTTGGAAAAACAGAAGTCATCAATGCTATCTCAACCATTAACAAGCGAATGACAGGAACGTCTGTGACATCAACCGCGTTGAGTTCAATTGCTGTTGATCGTATAAAACAAGCCACAGGTCTTAAAGAATGCTACACAATCGCAAAACTCAAATCCGACTACTTGCTGAAAAAGCTAGACATCAAAGCTGGCACAATCTTAGTAGTTGATGAAAGCTCTATGCTGAGCGTTCAGGATCTATATGTGCTCTGTAACCTCGGTCTTCGTGATGTTCGTATAGTGTTTGTTGGTGACACAAATCAGTTAGAACCGATAGGTTACGGCTCTTTCTTTAAACAAGCGACACAATACTTTCCAACCACAACATTAACAAAAGTATGGCGAGCTGAGGCAAAAGAAATAACTTTTGCAGCCAACACTATTTTGAACGGTGAACGACCAAGTGCTCAAGGTGCATTTGGCTATATAAAAAGACAGATAAATGAAATAGTATCTTATGCACACGAAGAGAATGCACAAGTTATCGCTGCAACAAATAGAACAGTGGCAAAGATAAACACGGAGATCCAAACAGCTAAATATTCTGCATCTGCGGTGCCAGACCTCTCGATTATGTCAACACCTTTTTATCGAGGTGATAGAGTGATTTTCACTAGGAACTTGAATAACTTAGGAATATACAATGGACAGTTTGCCAAGTTCGTATGGGCTAAGAACAACGAACTAGTATTTCATCTTGAAACTGCAAGCGGGAAGCACAGTGAAAAGATTATTAGTTATCATCAGGCTGCCAATGCAGGTGTTCAATTGGGGTACGCTTGTACGGGACACAAGTCACAAGGGGCTGGCTTCGACAAAGTTGTAGCGGTGATGGAGAATATACCTATGTGCAATAAAAACTGGGCATACACAGCAATAACAAGAGCGAAAAAAGAAGTACGTGTTGCTGAAATTACAAGGCTAGAAACTGTGATGAACCAACCAATTCTACAACGAATGACGCAACGAATGGTTCCGCTAGTGTCTTAATTTGTAGTAGCTCAAACTTGAATTGACACTTTTAGTAAATAGGACTTTATCAAGCCTGACGGTATCTAAAGCTACCACTATAGATTCTTTAAATTAAATTGTCATCTCTCCCGACTGACCTAAAACGTTCATGTGGTAATCGCACTACTTAATAGTCTAGTTTGTCTCGCTAATATTTGTATTCTCACCTTCTATAGTTTAATGCTATGTGTAAAGGCAAAGAAATCAACCAGTCATGTTTACCCCTTATTATGTGCTTAAATGCTATTAAAGTACTATTGTAAAGGAAAATCACATTGAAAAAGCCAACGTAAATTATAATACATGTTGAAAAACAAAAACTTAAGTGGTGGGAGTAATTGTAAAATACAGGTAAAACAAATGGTTATACATTTCTATTGTATAAGTTGGCTTTCTTTGTATAATAAATCAACTATTAACAAAGGAGTTATAACATGAACACTCAGCCAAATACAGCAACACCAACAAAACAACTTAGCCCTGTACTTGCTAGATTAATGGAAGAAGTTAGAAATAATAAAAATACTGTTGGTGGCAGTTATGATAGAACTCACAATCGCCACAATAGAGGCCAGTAACCTTTATGGCAGTACGTTTGGATACGGTATTAATTAAAACGGCAAGCCGTTGTAATTTAGATTGCTCTTATTGTTATGTTTACCAAGGTGAAGATACTAGTTGGAAACAGCAACCTAAAAAGATGTCCGTAGAAACAATAAACGTGCTAGTTAACCGACTTGTTGAACAGTCACAAAGCCAAAGTGTCGGTTTTGCAATTGTTCTTCATGGAGGGGAGCCTTTATTGCTTGGGTATGAGCGATTGCAATATCTTCTTAAGCTATTAAGGGAGAGTTTTAATCACGAGCTATATCCGATAAGCCTACAAACCAATGGGGGCTTGTTAACAAAAAAGTATCTAGATCTTTTTTCTGATATGAAAGTTAGTGTCTCTGTTAGTATTGATGGGAATAGGCTCGCTAATGATTTGGCTAGAGTCAGCCGTTCAGGACAAAGTTCATTTGATGATACCGTTAAAGGTATTCATTTATTGAAAAGCCATCCTGATAATGATTTTCTATTCGCTGGAACGCTTTCTGTTGTACAGCCATCTATATCACCACTCGACACCTACAATTTTTTGAAAAGTTTAGGCACTCCAAGCATGGATTTTCTATTTCAGGATGGTAATCATGATAAATTACCGCTAGGTAAAATATCATTTGAGTCAACTGAATATGGTTCATGGATGTCTGAGTTATTGACGATTTATCTTTCTGATAAAGAGCCTGTAAAGATACCTTGTATTGATGACATTATAAGGTTATCGATGGGGGGGAAATCATCTAAAGAAGGGAAAGGGCAAGAGTCATTTGGTATTTTAATAATAGAAACTGATGGTGAAATAAGAAAAAACGATACACTACGATTATCATTTGACGGTGCTGACTTTTTCAGTGTTAGGGAAAATGTTAGAGATACCCCTTTATCTAGGGTTATTAACTCTAGTGAATTTAAAGCTGTTTCTGAATTACAGACACCCACGTCTTCAACTTGTTTAAATTGTGCCTCTTTAGACGTTTGTGGTGGTGGAATGCCTCTTTACAGATGGAGCGATCAAAATGGATATGATAACCCTTCAATTTTCTGCAAAGATCATTATATTTTTATTGAAAATATAAAATCCACTTTGCATGGAATCTAATTTATTTTCATCAAATAGGCTAAATTATGTTTCCAAATTTAAATGATATTGACTTTAAGGATGAACCTTATAAGTTTTTTTCTAGTTCTCCAAATACCGATGATAAAACGATATCAACATGGTTAGATTGGTTTGAAAATCAAGCGCCTTGGCGTTTAGTTGAGACGGATTTTTATGAGCAACATGAATTTAGCTTATTAAATATGGATTTGCCAGAATGTGTTTCTATCTTGGCTCATGAGGATACTTTAAATCATGTGAAAAGTAAGGTTGAGGAGTTATTTAATGTTCGACTTTCTAGTAATTTAGAAGTTATCGCTCATAAATTAGTTAAGGGTCAAACGATTCGAATTCATAATGACTTTCTAAATATTAATGATAGAGAGACGCATAGAGTATTACTACAATTAAACCGAAATTTTGATGAAAGTAACGGTGGCTTTTTGATGATATTTAAAGGGAAGGAGCCTGAAGATTTAGTTGAGATAATCGAACCTATTAGTGGTTCTGTTCAAGGGTTTGAAATATCTTCTGAATCACATCATGCCGTGAGTACCATCCATAGCGGAGAAAGGTATACAGTGGTTTATTCCTTTAGAGAAATAGTTAACGATTAATTACAGAATATGAATGGCATAGCTACCTGTCAGATTTAATTAAGCTCTGTAATTTACAAATGTCAGAATTTCTGTTTCATCCAACACAACACACAAATCAATGCGCAATAACTTATGCCACCATTTAGTAATTCCGTTTACAGTTAACTGCATTTAGCGAATACCTCTAAGGCTTTTACTTGTTGCAACGCACAGTTTTTAGGCCAACCAAATCGCTTATCATCAGGAACACCTGCTGAAGTATCAAATGGCACTATCCATAAACTTAAGACACTCTCATCATCAAAATCAAAACTCTGCTCAATAGCCTCTTGAAAGTCAGCATGACTTGGGTAAATCAAAAATAGCTCACCTTTACCCTTTAAATATTTATGACCGTAGGCAAACATTTGATAAAAATCTGATTGTGATAAACCATATTTATTGTCTTCATCTGTTTGATTAATCAACTTCCACTTAGTATCAAGTACGCAGGCACTTTGACCTTTTTTTATTCCGTTAGTGTAACGAAGTAAAAGGTCAGGTTTGAGTTGAAATCGTCTTTTACTTTTATGTTTAACCAAGTATTTAGAACTAGCTTGTGTCTTTAAACTTAAACCTTCAAGAGGATGTTTATTTAAAATACTCGCGACATAGCTTTCAAATACGGCTTCCATGGGGAACAACAATGAAAAAGCATTACTTTTCCCTTGTAATGTTAGTGGTGAAAACCCTTCAAGAATTAGCCTTGTCCACGCAAGAGGGGCTTCATAATAATTCATACCTCTATCGAGCTTGATACTGGCAAAATCATTCTTAATATTATTACTGACAGGTATGTCGGCAAAAGCAAACAGTAACTCTTGAATGAGTTTTTGGTTATTGGCACTTCGACTGTAGCCACTTACTTTTTTTAGTGCTGTGTGAAGTAAACGATTTACGGGCCTATCTTGCTGATATTCTTCATACTCAACATAAAATTTATGCTTATTAATGAAATTATGCTGAACTTGCTTGCCCACTAATAATTTACCTTTTAAGAAAGCAACATTATCTTGCTGTCTCACATAATCACTGCGTAACCCTCGCTTAATTAGCGTATTTACCGCAGTCAAAAATTGGCTTATAAACACCTCTAATAACGGTATTTTATTTTTAGCCAAGTTAGCATTATGAGTTTGAAGATGGCGAAACTGCTTCAGTTCTTTTAACATCATCAACAGCGAGGCACGAGACACCTCTTTAGCATCACCACTTGCTATTTTTTTAGCAAGCTTTGGTAGAACTTCTATTTGTGTTCCGTCAGGCGTAAAAAGAACGCCTGCATAGTTTTGAACTTGCAGCACTTCACAATTATCAACCTGCTTTAAGCGTAAAAATCTACTTTCTGATTCATCACACAAGCATAGTTTTTTTAAATAATCGTATGCTTTTTTAGAAATTGGTTTTATCTTGGCAGAGGCTTGGATTTTATTACTATCATCATCGCCATTACCTAAATAACCAAATTCAAATACGGATGTTTGTTTCTTTACAACCAGCATTAAGCGTTGCTCTTTTCAGCCACAACAGAGTCTTCACCTGTAGCAGGTTCTTCATTAACAGATGCTTTATCTATCTTTTTAAGTACAGTTTCATCATAAATTGCTTGGTATGCCAGATGGTTATGCCATGCAGAGTGCTCATCATCAAAATCAGCGAGTTTGAAGGTCGTCTTTTTATCTTCATAGGTTTCTAAACCATGATCTTCGCCAAAAATATCGTTATATGACGAGACATGCTTTTTAATGAAAACATATGGGATTAACGCCTTACTCTTCTTTCGATTATCACCCAGCACTAAACGTATTTTATTCCAATCTTCAAAAAAATATTCTTCTAATAATGGGATGATTTTATTTCTAAAGACATGTTGAAGCTCTTCAAAGGCTTTATCTTCGTCTTCTAAATCAACTATGGCAGCAACAGGCATAAAGAACGCATGACCTAGCGTATGCTCTCGGTCATAAAGCACTTCAATACGTTCATTCATTTTACTCAGTAACAAATTAAGCTTAATGCCGTTAACCGACTTACCTGCAAATAATTCAGGTTTTGGCATCATTTCAACAAAATCAAAACGACGGCGTAATGCAGTATCCATCATCGCCAACGATCTATCTGCCGTGTTCATCGTACCAATGATGTGAAGGTTGTCAGGAACAGAAAAAAGAACATTTGAATAAGGCAACGTTACTTCTATCGCTTCAGGTTGTCCGTTACGTTTTGATGGTTCTATTAGAGTAATTAACTCACCAAATATTCTTGAAATGTTACCTCGGTTAATTTCATCAATAATTAAAACAAAGTTTTTTCTTTCCACAGCAGGCATCTGCTCAGGAGCACTAATCTCTCTTAAAAATTTGACTAACGGACGATAGTAAACTCCTAATCCAGACTTGTACTCACGTCTACCTTCAAAAATTTCTCTTAGGGTGGAAATACTTAATGTGTGATCTTGGCTGCCACCTCTTTTTTCAAAAAATATCCGCTTGTCATTAAAGTCCAAAATTTTAAATGAGGTCTTAGACATATTCACTTCAACGTAATCTTCTTCAGAAAACAGTTCTGTAAAAGCTAACCAAGCATTGTCGAAATTATATGTCGATTCAGAGGCTTTACTATTGAGAAACTTTTCGGCCTGACGAGCTATGTCTTTAAAAACACCAGCTTCAACATCGTAGGATATATTGCCATCATCTGAAGAAGCTTTAAGCCCTTCAACAAATTCTTCATAACCATAACTTTGATGAAAAGTAACAAACCTAATTCGGCCTTCTGACACTAAATCATCGTATTGCTCTTGATACTCTGCTCTTACTTCATCAATAGAACCTTCTTCAGGAGAAAATCCAGGCTCTGCCGCATTAACAGCTTCCACTATTGTATTATATGTTTTACCTGTTCCTGGAGGGCCATAAAGGATCTTATTTAAAGACCCTTGAGTTATTGTTGGATATTTCTGTTCATCAGAATTAACAAAACTTTCACTGTTATTTTTCATGAACAATTCAAAATTTTGTTTCGCACCGTTAAAAGCAAAATCAATTAAGGCTTTACGTTCTGGTTTGTCTGGTAAGACTCTCCAAATACGTTTTTGATAGGTATACATGTACCAAGTTAATTTTTTAAAATTGGGTTGCCAGTCAACTTTTACGGTTTTACCATCATTTAAATTCTCAATAACGATACCAATAGCTTTGATATCCATGACCGATGCCATTTTTCCATTGTTATCAAAAGGTAAACCATGAGTTTGAGTGTATACTGACTTTATTGCGATCTTATCGCCTTTTTGTATTTGTTTTATTTTATCAGTATATTTCCCATCATTACCGCCTTGCCAGATACTTTCCTTAATAAACCGTTCAGTTTGGTCATCAACGCCACCATATGAAGCGCCTAAAAACCAATACACTTTATTACTTTCATCACTCTTTCCCTGTACTTCAAACCCCAAAGTGCTAGCTTTATCTACGAACCTTGAAATATTATCGATACCCCATTGAGTCGTTATCAATAACTCCCCATCTGTAACAGAAATAATTTCATCATCTTTGGAAAAGTAACGATTATTTTTTTTATCATCAGAGTTTTCAGGTAATGCATCATATTCAATTTTATTTATAAAAATCCCTCTTGTACCTTGCAGTTCATTAGGAAAAGCTTCGAGTAACTCCTGCAAGTTTGGCGCTTCATTTTCAACGTATTCCTTTATCACAGCTAAAACTAAACGGTTCTTATGGTGAGAGCGCCCATTAAATATATATTTTGTAAAATCTTTTAGCATTTGTGATTTCTTTCCTATTTTTTAATAGATCCATTAATAACTGAAAGCTCGTGAAAGAAACTAATTAACTCTCTTGTTCTTCTGGGTAAGCCAGTGGTGTAACAGCAGACCATCCTTCGCGTGCTGGTGCATTATTCTGCGTTCTTATACAGCCATCTTCAGTCGAAATAACTTTACCTTTTCGATGAATCATACCTCTAACAACAGATTTTCTTGGATGATGTTCATCTTCTTTGGATGCACTAACAATTGCTGTAAAAGTAGTGTCATCAGGTGCAGGTTGAAAGAAAGGTTTCTCACCTAACCAACGATCTAATAATTCAGTCGAGACATTTCGTCTAGAGCCATGATGTGGCACTTGAAAACGGTCTATACCTGGCAATGCAAGTCCAGCATATGGAGCATAATCAGCGGCTTCGGTTAATGCATCACGTCCAGCATCACCTGTAAGTAATATTTTGTTGTCACATAAATAAGCATACTGAACAACACTCATTTCATTTTCCGCAGAAGTTGGATCTGATGAAAAATTCTCATCTCCCCAAAGCACAGCCACTATGGTACGAGCAGCTTCATTCAACATTCCGAACAAGCCACTAAAAACATCTTCAGATTTTTCGTGATGTTCAGGGGTTTTATCAGACTCAACAACTAAATCTAAATATCGAGTTTTAGACGGAGCCATTACCGTAAACCCTCCAATAAAAGCACCTTGTAACGGCTCTTTTATAGTTATACCTTTTTGTGAGGCAATATCTTCTAACGCAACTAAGTTGGGGTATAATTCTTTTAATCTTTTCTTTAAATTTTCTACTGAAGTGAAACGCTTGAATCTATCGATAAGCTCGTCTGCATAAAGCCACGGCCTCAACATCCATAGCTCACCAACATTATAACTTTCTAATACTGTTCTTAACCCACCAGCATGATCACCATCAGGATGAGTTACTACAACTGCATCAATATAAGTTGGTGTGCCATAATGTTCATTTATATGCGCAACTACTTTGTCACCTGTAGCTTGAAAGCCGCCATCAACAACATGAATTCGTTGAACTCCATTGGTTTGATACCTAATGCAAATAGCATCGCCACTTTTTTTAGAATCAACGTTTAAAAAATCAATTTCATAAAAGTCATCCATTACTTCTCTTCCTTATTATCTTCACTCAACTTCCCATTTCTGGTTTTTTCTATGCCAAATAATGACTTACCAATTTCTTCAATTTTTGCCACAAATTTATCAACGTTTAGCCCTGCAAAAAAAGCAAATGCATAATAACCAAAATTACCAGCATCAGTGTCTTGAGACGCATCCAGAACAACTAAACCAGCTTTCAAAAATACATAAGCCACAATCCCGCATATAAAACTGGTTAATGGTCGCAAGTAGTACCAAATTTCCCACGATTTAGTCCACCTGTCATGAACACAGCGATTGAGATAAACGGAGCGTAGGCAATACAAAACACCACCTAATGTGGCTATCAACGCACATCGAATTGCCAATTCACTCTCAGCTAATGATTCAGGCAAGCCAAATTGCTCTAGACCTAAAAATACAGACGCTATTATTAAAAGCATCACTACCAAATATGTAATCACCAATTTCATTTACGTTCCTTGTCTATAGTTCGCCAGAGAAAGCTTTTTGGCTCAAAGATTCAAACAATGGTTGATGACTTTGATTTTTAGCCCGTTGCAACAATTGCAATGTACTTTGAACTATTGATTCAAACCTCTCTTGCACACCTATTGGTGGGACAATAACATCAAGAGACTCTACTTGCAGTTTTGTAAGAGCTTCTCTAGTTGCACCACCAGCACTAGCGATACTCATGATCTTTTGTTTGTAACTACTCGATGTAATTAACCTTGCTATAAAAATTGGCAATACCTTTTCTGGTTTAGTTCTTACGATACATACGTGCTGGTTAACTCTTGCGGGTAATATGTCATTATCAACCAGCGCAGCCCTACAAACAGAAGCTCCCGTTATGTTCAATAAAAGATCATCTTTTTCAATTATCACGTTTTTTAACTTTTCAGCCTGTTCATCCGATATAAAAGCGAGATTTTTATGTACAAATTTATTGTCATGAACATTTAGACTACGGATTAACGAAATGCCTTGCTCAATATATGCCTCCTTACCACCTCTAGGCGTAGAACCACTTCCTAACTTATTAGTTAGTTCTTTTAGTGATTTAACATCCCAACCTTTCGGATTGGTGACGGGATCGCCAAACATATCTAGGAAGACGCTGCGGAGGAAGTCGTCGGCGAGGTTGATGCCTTGTTGGCGTTTTCGGCGAATGGCATCGGCTTTATCTAATATCGTAACGATGCGTTTTTGCTCATTCAGTGGTGGCAGTAACATTGGATAATCTTTAAGAGCATCCATATCTACACCACTTTGACCAGCAGTGCGCTGTGATAAGCCATCAATTAATCGAAAAAGCTTATCTTGTTTCAAAAAATGGTAAAGATAATCTTTATCTACTTTTTCTGAAGGTTTTGCTTTCATTAAGGCAACATTATATGCACCTTCTAGCCCTTTTAATATTTGGAATACCGGGGGGCCATAACGCCCAATCATTACGTCATGCTTAGTACAAAACTTCTTAGTTGAGTCTTCTTTAATATAAGTTAAGTTCTTATCAGATTTATAATCTCTAATTTGCAATAAGCGAACATACCCTTCTTTAGGCTCATATATGAAGGAAGATTTTGGAGGTTGTGATCCACCAACAAAACTAACAACATCTCCAAGCTTAACTACAGGGCAACTCACAGCATTTTCTCCAACACTTTTAAATCAGCTAAAATTTCATTTTCTAAGCTCACTAGCTTACCTAAGATCTCTTTTGGTGGATCGTAGCTTTCTTCTTCATATACAACTTCTTTGTAGCGGTTGATGGAAAGGTCGTATTTGTTCGAAGTAATATCATCTTTACTTACCCAAAAAGCTTTCTGAGTTTTATCGTTTTTGTCCGTTTCAGCAACGGATTTATCACGCGCTTTAAATTCAGCTACTAAGCTTGGCAAGTCATTATCTTTAATTGGGGTACGTTTATCATCAAGCGAGAAACCATCGGCTTGTACATCATAAAACCAAACATGGTCGGTAGTGCCACCTTTAGTGAAAATTAGAATAGCAGTTGATACACCCGCATAAGGTTTAAAGACACCACTTGGCAGTGAAATAACGGCTTCAAGCTGATTGTTATCAATTAATAACTGACGCAGTTGCACGTGGCCTTTTGATGAACCAAATAATACACCATCAGGCACGATAGTCGCTGAGCGGCCACCCACTTGTAACATGCGCTCAATAAGCGCTACAAAAAGCAACTCTGTTTTCTTAGTTTTAACTTTACGTAATAGTTCTGGGCAAACATCTTCTTCGTCTAATGACCCTTTGAACGGTGGATTGGCGAGAATAATTTGCATGCCGCCTTTTGCTTCATTAGGGAAGTTTTCACTAAAGCGCTGGCTTAAGGTATCTTGATAATGAATGTCGGGCTGTTTAATACCGTGCATTACCAAGTTCATTACTGCAACACGTAACATGGTAGCGTCAAAGTCAAAGCCGTGAAACATGTCAGTATCAATGTGTTTTCTGTCTTCTGGTTCAATTAAGTCGCCAGAATAAAGTACATTTTCAACTTGCTTGCCATGGATATCTAACATCGGTATACCTGCATCATCGCCTTCGCTGATGAATAGTGGCTCTCGTTCAATGCCTTCGGCAGAGGTATATTTTTCCAGCAAGTATTCATAAGAAACAGATAAAAAACCACCTGTTCCAGTTGATGGATCGCAAATACGGCTGGTTTTATCAGGGTCCATGATTTCAACCATGGCACGAATGATATGACGTGGCGTTCTAAACTGACCGTTAATACCTGCGGTTGTTAACTTACTAAGCAAGTATTCATATAAATCACCTTTGGTATCGGAATTATCAAGTGGCAAGTCGTTAACCATTTCTACCGCTTTTACCAATAAGCTTTGCTTTTGGATCATCAATTGCGCATCTTTCATAAACTCGGCAAACAGTGATCCTTCATTATCTTCTGATGAACTTGAAGCAAAAAATGGAAACAGCTCATCTTTTACCACTTTATAAAGCTCTTCAGCACCTAAATGGCGAATATTTTGCCAGCGCAAATGTTGCTGCTGTTCGTTAAAGCGGTGATTAAACGCTTTTTTAGTACGGGCGCTGCGTTTTTCATCAGCTTGTTCGTTCATATCAAGCATGCGGGCATACATTAAAAAGGTAATTTGCTCAATTACCGTTAACGGATTGGTTATACCGCCCGTCCAGAATTCTTCCCAAAGTTTGTCTATTTTGCTTTTTAGTGGACCAGTGATCATGTGGTTCTCTTCGTTTTGTTTTATTCGGCTGTGACTATAAATTTGTTAGTTAGCCTAATATTGATTTTAAAATTAGTATTAAATTTAGATTCGGATTTCTTTTTCGATGCTTGTTGACTTATCGCCAAGTTCAACATCAAATTGTTTTATAAATTGTTCAATAACATCGGCTTGTTTTTCGTTAAATACACCGTCTAGACCCATGTCGTGAATTTGAGTAAATGGCGCATCATACAGTTGTTCTATTTGAATGGAACCATAACGAATTAAGTGGTTCTTTAACATGCTTATAAAGCGCAGTTGTTTAGCGTTAACATGAGTATGTATTTCTTGTACAAACTCCATAAAACTTTGCTCAATAGCAGCTTTATCCATACCGACTATGGTTCGAAGGATTTTGTCTAGGCTTGCTGATGATTCAGGGAAAAATTCTTTAAGAGTATTTAAATCAACTTTCGGGTTTTGGGTATGCACTAATGAGTTTAGTTGTACTAAATCATCTTTACTCACCGCAATACCCGCTCGTATTTTTTGCAAAACAACATCAGTTTCGAATAATGGTGACAGTGTTTTTTCTACCTCTTGACGGAATATTTGATAATCAATAGACACAATTTTGGTTGGCCTTTCAGTCACTATATAATCTGCTGCATCTTCTTTAATATCTAAGATGAGTTCTGGCTCAGGTACATAAGTACCTTTGTCACGCAAATGGATAATGCTACGCAGTGCTATGCGGCTTTCTTCTAATGCTGCAAAGGTTAAATCTTGCCAATAGGCTTCAGTTTGTATTTTGGCAATATCACTTGCTTTAGCTCGCACTTCATTAAGGTGCATTTGCAGCGTTTCAACTTTGTTCATTACACTTTGCTTGGCCAAATCAATTTGACTTGGGTCGATATATACCAAGGTTTGAATGATTGCCATTTCATTATCAAATTTATAGGCTTCACTTTGCCCCATGATATTGCGCCATTGCATCAGTGATGCTACTTGCTCAAACAAATTTGCTTTCATTTGCGGAGCGAATTGGTTGAGTGCTTTTTCATCTTTACATGCTTCAACGACTTGCCAGTTATCTCGTACAGCTATGGTATTCATATCAAGAGAACATACATCTTGATAAATTAATTTAATCACTTCATCAAAAGTTGCTACATCCGCTTTTTTAAGCGTGGTTTCAGCCAAGGTTAAACGTGATTCAAAAAGCTTTTGGGTAAGCGATTTGCTTTGCTTTACGTCTTCTTCTTCTGGGTCCATATCGAAGTAATCGAAGTTTTCCCAGTGATCGAATATCAAGAAGTGTGATTTATCTTTACCTTTGCCATAGAGGTCTTTACATAAACGTGTACCACGACCAATCATTTGCCAGAATTTAACTTTCGACTTGATTGGTTTAGCAAAAACAAGGTTTACACATTCTGGTACATCAATACCTGTATCAAGCATATCCACTGACACAGCAATACGAACGCTATTTTCTTCACTTGATTTAAAGTCATCAGTGAGTTCTTCTGCTCGTTCAAATTTTGAGTGAATGAAACGACAAAAGTTACTGCCAAGTTGTGGGTACATTTCACCAAATAATTCTACCAATAGTTCAGCGTGAAGTATGTTACGAGCAAAAACAATGGTTTTTCCCGGTAATTGCCCATCAACATCACGTATACCTTTTTCCATTAAGTTACGTAAAATAACACGGTTGGTATCTTTATTTTTAACGGCTTCATCAACTTGCTTTGCATCAAAGTTTAACTCGTTAGGATCGATACCCTGTTCTTCAAGCTGAGCAACCTGTTCGTCTGTTAGGTTATCTTTTTTAATGCCTTCACGTAGAAATTTTGTGGTAAAACTAACAATTTTATAAGGAACTAAGTTCTCTTCTTCAATCGCTTGTTCTAACGGATAGTTAGCTGTTGGCAATTTGAAGTCACAGCCAAATAACTGACAAGTTGAACGCGATACCATCTCGACAGGTGTTGCGGTTAAACCGATCTCTAACGCATCAAAGTATTTAAAGATATCACCATATATATTATAAATAGAGCGATGTGATTCATCTGCCACTATAAGATCGAAATATCCAACATCATACTTTTGAAATATGCTCATCATACCTGGGTATGTAGCGACAAATACACGAGCGCTGTCTGCCAATCCTTTTTTACTTTTACCAACAACATACAAAGGTTCATTGGTATGTTCATTAAAGGCATTACCTGCTTGTTTTCGTAGTTCTTTTCGGTCACATAAAAACAAGACTCGCTTAGCCCAACCTGCATCTAATAGTCGTTTAGCTAATGCGATAGAAACACGGGTTTTTCCTGTTCCTGTTGCCATAACCATAAGTGACTTGCGGTGTTTTTTGCTAAAACGTTCGCTAACACGTGTGATAGCTTCCATTTGATATATGCGTCCTGCGACATTGGTATCAATTGGAGTTTGATTTAAGTCTTTTTTAAGGCTGCGTTGTTTTATAAGGTATTGCAGACTGTCTTTTGAGTAGTAACCGTATAGCTTACGGCTATTGTAACCTTGTGCATCGTCTAAAATACGAATGTCGTAGCCATTAGAATAGAATATTACTGGACGTTGACCATATTGAGTTTCTAATGCATCAGCATAAATTTTGGCTTGTTCTCGACCTTTTTCAGCAGAGTGTTTAGCCGCTTTAGCTTCTATGACTGCTAGTGGTTTTCCATCGTCATCCCAAAGCACATAGTCAACTCGGCCATTACCTGTAGGTGTTGGTTGGTTAGTTACATCAACTTCTTTACCAACTTCATCGGTACTCGATTCATCAAGCGATACATCCCATCCTGCGGCACGTAAGTCCATATCAATAATACGAGCACGAGTTTCATCTTCGCTAAAGTTAAAGCTTGAGGTAATTTGTTTATTGCGCCCTTTAACTTCAGCCACTTTCGCTTGATTGATAGTTTGTTTAAGTTTGGCAGCTTCAAGCTGCGCTAGTTTTTGCGCTTGCTCAGATATGGCTAATTCTTCTAGTGCTTTTTTCAGGCGAGTTTCATTATCAGCGAGTTGCTCGGCAAGTTGCTTGTTCTTTTTAGTGAATTCAGCGTCAGCCTGATTTACGGGCTGCTTTTGTTCTGGTGCTGTAAATACAGGACAATCGCTTTGCTTGCCATTGTCGTAAGCCATAAATAGATAACAGGCAATAAAATAGCTTTCTTTAAGTATCCAGATCGCTTGTTGTTGATCAACCTGACCTTGGTGGGCAGCTTGGTTGCCACTTTTACGAATAGCATGCAGTTTGTCGGTAATAAGATTTGGAACGACACTGGTGAAATCGTCAGACGTGAGTTTATCGTAGATAGTGGAATTAGGAAAAACAGGCAGTCGTAGCTCTTTGTAGAGATAACCAACGACTTGTTCAGCAAAGCAGCGTAACTTTACCAGTGCGCTTTGCGGATCATCAATAGCATATTCTTCTGCAAATGCAGCAAGCTGATGTAACTGTGGCCACCTTTTTTGAATATGTTCAAAATTCATTGATTGCTTCATTCCTGTTTGATTCCTTGTGTCCATAATTGCAAGAGCAGCGCCAAATTTACTTATTGAATGTTTCTATCACTATTTTTCTGATGCTAAACCTAAACGCTTCATCCAGTTGCTTAGCGTTTGGTGGTCTTTTAATCCAAGCATCTTAGTTGCATGTTTCTTTATGTTCCCGCTTGCTTTCAATGCCGCTTCAACATAGTTTTTTTGATATTGTTCAGTAAGTTGAGTAATATCAACTTTGTCATTATAAGATAATACGACATCTGTACAATCATTACTTTGATGTCGATTAATTATCGCATCACTAAGATCTTTATCTGTAATGATTTGTGAGTCTGACCACAAAAACGCTCTGTTTAATGTGTTCCATAATTCTCTAATATTACCAGGCCAAGACTGCGATAAAATAAAATTAATTCCCTTTTCGGAAATATTTTTACCTACGTAGTATGGATGTTTACAGCCAGCTTTGTTTATTTGCTTAGTAAGTTGCTCAACTATAAACGGGATATCTTCAGCTCGCTCTCGTAATGCAGGCATTTGAATAATGCCTACAGCCAAACGATAAAATAGGTCTTCTCGAAACTTTCCTTTACTTACTAGCTTCAATAAATCTTGATGCGTAGCTGCAATTACACGCACATCCACATTGATTGTTTTTGTATCGCCTAGCCGATTAACTTCACCTTGCTGTAATACTCTAAGTAATTTAACCTGAATAGTCGGAGTAAGTTCTCCCACTTCATCTAAAAATAAAGTTCCACCATTGGCTTGTTCAAAAAGACCAGGGTGATCTTTTTCTGCTCCGGTGAATGCACCCTTTTTATGACCAAACAAAGTAGAATCGACAAGGCTTTCAGCCAGTGCACCACAATTTACCGTTCTAATTGGTTTATTAGCTCTTAAGCTTCCTTGGTGTATGGCATTAGCCATTAATTCTTTACCTGTGCCTGTTTCACCTAATATCAAAGCTGACACTTCAGAACGAGCAATTCTCTTGGCTCTTTCGACAACTTCTTTCATCGATAGCGATTGCACAGTTAACTCAGAAAAGGCTTTTTCAATTTTTGGTAACGATGTTGCAGAATTAGCAATATTTCTGGCAGCCGACTTTACGTACACCTGACCAAAATCAATGGGAATCTCGACTTGCTGCAACTCATTTTTCGGTGTTGCCTGTAAGAATTGTACATTGGCTTTACCTTTACCTAAAAGAACAGACAAAGTAGTCATTGCAGGTGTACCTGATGTCAGGTTAATAGATAAGGTATCTGCGGCTTCGCTTAGTTTAGTTATCCAACTTTCAGTTACTTGGTGGATAGATTCATAGTCAATAGGGTTTACGATATCAGCTTTGTAAACTTGGATATCTTGAGCTGGTCTATTTATAGTTGCCATACGTTTTTTTACAAAACGTTCAAATTGAATCCATTTATTTTCATCTTTATTTGAAAGAATAACAATTTTATCAAATGGAATTAGTGATTTAGTAGCAAGTGTAATGATGGCAGCACTTTGTTCATGCTCCATATTTAAAATATCACGATTGCCTAACCAAGTAAGAAGTGTATGCACTGTATATTGCTTATTATTATTTCTTTGTAAACTATCTTACCTTAAATAAAATAATTTACATTATTAAAAACAAGGGAGATTTTAAATTTCGATTTTCATCGAATATCTTCCAATTTTTTCGAAGGTATTATCATTATTTGGCTTGTCAAATTTCTTTGGTGAGATAAGCAAATACTTGGAACCATCAGTTTTAGGGCTTACTTCCCACATATGATTACAACCTGATCGATTAATAGCAAAACAACCATGCTCTCTAGAGAGCCACTGGTTTTCACTTACTTTAACACCACAACAAGGACAGCAAAGAAAATGCTCAAAATTTTCGGCCATTGAGATGATTTTTTCAACAGATTTTTTAATAGTAACATCACGATCATTTTTAGTTATTAAATTAGAAATAGTAGGTACTAATGACATAAATGGTTTCGACACGAACATATTATTCTCATGGATCGCCCAATGATCATTGTTAATTTTTTTCAGCTCATTAATAAGTGATGTTGGTATTTTATTAACTTCTGAATGTAATGATTTATATGTCTCTTTTGCTAACCACTTTGAGATTAATGACGCTAATAGCTCTAGAGAATAAAAATTAGTTGGGGAAGAGCAAACTACCTTATTATCGATGATCTTTTCCCGACGTAACGAAAGTAGTACTCTTTGAATTCCGTTGTCATCTTTAATCTCTGTATTTATTATGCTTTCAGTAAAGCATGGTACAAAGCATAAGCTTTTATTTTCTCTAGTTAAAAAAATCTCTGAATTTTCGGTAATTGAAAATCTAATTGGTTTTGTGCCATTTCTAACAAAATGATTAGAACTTTGTTCCTTAAAGTTCAATTCATGTAAAGTCCTTTTAACCAGATCAGAGCAATAGCGCGTATATGCGTTTGTGAGCTTTTGATTACGAATATAAATATATTCAGGCTCAACTTTATTAACTTGCTGTGTTTCTAGCCAACCATTCCACAACCTAGCAGCATGTCGATAATGCTGATCATGTGATAATACATTTGTCATATTCAATTTTAATGGGACATGTAAGTTATGGCTTAACAGTTGGTATAACTTGGATTGCTTTAGCGTTCTTACTTTTTTTAGCATCATAGTTAAAATATTTAGAGTCGTAATGCCATTAGAAGCAGCATCATCAGCCTTCGTATTATCAGAAAAACCTTCACCCCATAACTTAAAGATACTTTCTCTCAACTCAAAATAAATATCTTCAGCTTCTTGAAAATCCATTGCTTTCTTAAATAATTCTTCAAGCTTTTTAACTTCAGATATGCGTTTAACTAAGTTCTTTTCGATATGGCTCAGTAACTTTACAAAAACTCTATTTTCATAAATGTTAAGTTGATCCTGACTTTCTAAAGCTAACACTTTTTTAGGTATTACGCCTGTGAGAGTTCTTGTTTGCCAACACTCTGAGTGTGATGCCAAATGGGTATTAGCTGAAGAAGCAATTTTCTTAGCTCTAGAAACTGGTACTAAATACTCTTCATAAATAAGTTCCATTCTTGGACGTCTAGCAATTTCTTGTAAATGCCCTTTTTTAAGAACATCAAAAATTAACTCTTCAAACTTAAGCAATTCAAAGCGAGCAAGTAACTTATCAGGAATTAGAAATGAGCTTTTATTTCCTGCATCAATAGATTCCTGATAAGCAAGAATAGTACTTTCAATGATGTCAAACTCAGTTGAATCCGATTCCGAATTTTCATCATCAATAAACGAGCCTATTTCGTTGTCTACTTGGAACTTTTCTGAACCATCGTTTAAGAGGAAGCTTCCTTCATTTATGGTCGTATGCTCATTTAAGGTGCAGGTATCACCCGCTATATATCTTCCTGAGATAACAGCATCAGGAAGTTCATTAACAAACTCCCCTTTGACTCTGTCGTACCACGAAACCATTAGCCGTTGCCCTTTATTCTCTTTTCTTCACGTTTTAGTAAAAGTAAACATTTTTCAGGTTTTGTAGTGAAATTTTGGCTAGTCCAAAATTCTTCTAGAGTATCAAAAAGATTAGTTATATCATCTAGAGAGGTATCATATCGTCCAGTCGCTTTTCCTGTTCTCAAAACCTTAGTAGCTAACATGTGGTCTAGAGCGAAACCTAAATCACTACCACACTCAAGCATTACGGGTATGAACCTAAATAAATGCCTTTCCAACCTGTTTCCCCAGCTTACGTTAAAATCTTGCTCTAAACAGTCAGAGAACATTGATTCATCCATGGCTTTAATAAGTTTACTTATTTTATCTTCATGTTTCCTTGAAGCAGATTCAAAAGCAGCTTCGAGTGAAGAAAAGCTATAAGTAACTGAATCAAAATCTTTATTGATATCAAAGGTATTCTTATGTCTAGGCAACTCCATTACATGCGCACGGTCATATGTTTTATCAGCAAACTCATAAGTAGTTTCATCATGGTTAGCTGTGCCGATAAACCAAACATTTTCTGGAATTTTTATGCTTTTTCCTTCAATAAATAACTCAGGTGCATTATTTAACCCTTCAGTTATTAACGTTAATACTCTTTTTTCTGGTGAGAGTTCTGTAAACGATAAGAACTCGGCGAAATATTGCTCAGGTCGGGACAAATTCATTTCATCAAGCAATATGATATAGGGGCGATCTTTAAACTTCGGAGTTTGTGCTTCATATAACCCCAGCAGAGTCTTCTCTTCATAAAACTTCTTTTCAAAAGCATTATAATGACCGATTAAGTCTCCTTTATCTCGCCAACCTGCTTGAATAGATATAGTCCTTTCACCAGCCCCTACAGACCTTGCAAATGCTTGTGCTAAACTCGTTTTACCTGTACCACTGATCCCTTGTAATATATGCAATTTACTCATAGCAAGACCTGCAATAAACAATTGAATATCTTCTAGCCTATAAAATAATTCCTTCCCTGTACTTTGATCCCAAGCAATTCGGTGCTGTAACTCAATTGCAAATTCATTCAAGTTGGGTACAGTTTCTGTAAGTGCGCTAGAACGATTATTATTATCCAGCTTAACTAACTCAGGGAAAGGAGTTTTACTCTGTTGCTTATTAGTTAGGTCGTCAACTTCTGAGCTTAATTGTTCTAAATGCCTTTCTAAAAGTTCGTTATGCTTTTCAACGCACTGCCTGCGTTTTTCAGTCTCTTCCAGATCGATCACTGACATTGTATTTCTATTTAGCTGTGTTTTATTTTTTTTCAACTCAGCCTGGGTATTTTTATATTCTTGCTCTAATGCCTCATGCGTTTTCTTTAGCTCTTTATAATGAGTCTCGATTAGCTCACTTGGTTTTTCATCAAGCTGTAGTTTTAAATCATTAACCTTAACTTTATAACTGCTTAATTGATCTAAAATTTGCTGTGGCGATGAATCACCAAACTGCCTGCCAATATCATTAAAAGAACTTAGCTGAGACAATAACTGGCTCTCACTTTCTCCGTATTTTTTTATTTGTTGTTCAAGGTTTTCCTTCTGATTGCTTAGCGTTGAAATTTGATGAACATATTCCGTTTCAACCTCATCACGCATCGCTATTTTATACCTAGCAGCTTCTTCACTAGATAATATAGATTGCCTTAACTTACGCTCGTTTAAGGTCTTCTCTTGCTCCAGTTCAAATTCTTTTTCCGCTAGTACAGTCTCTTTTTTTGAGAGTTCTGCTAACTTTTCATTGAGCAGATTACCTTCATCTTCAGACAAAGAATTTTTTGAGGCTGTTAAGGTCTTAATTTGATTTTCAAGCTTAGCTTTTTTATCATGAAATCCATCTAACAGCTCTTCCTTGTCACCTTCAAACTTATCAAGCATCTCCATATGTTTTTTAGCGAAACCACTTTCAGCATCTAACTCTTGCTCTTTGAGACTGGATAGTCGGTTAGCAATATCAGCTTTTTCATCTGAGTTTTTCTTCTGACTTACCGTTAATTCCTTCGAGCTTTTATCAAGTTCTTTTTTTTCTGACTCAATTTTATTTTTTAATCCTTCAACAGACTCTTCTAACTGCTTAGTTCTTGATAGGCTTTGTCTGTTTTCCGATTCTAATTTTTTATTAGCCTCTATGCTCTTTTTTAATTCCCCCACAAGCGCTTGAATATCATCATCTAAAGATGCTGATACTTTCTGTTTTTGTACTTCACCCGCTGCGTCATGTGAGCTTTTAGCTGACTTAAATTTATCTGCCATTGCACCAAACATTGAGGTATTTTCATTTTCAATCAAATTATCAACAGCAGATAATGCACTGCCAATTTTTTCACTCGATGTTGATTTCGTTGTGCTAGGGGCAACTGTTTGTGCTTTATTTCTTACATTCTTTTGTTTATTTCTACCCATTATTTACTTCCTAAAAATTTTTCTAAAACTATTAATAATTCATCTACAGAACCAAGGTGTTCCATAACAGATTCTTTTGATATGCTTTTATCACCAACATGAGATGCAAATTTATTTCTGTCATTTGCCAAAGGTATGATTAAGTCTAACCATTTGGGATATTCGTTATTTATTGCTTCAACAATGCTAGGGTGCTTCAATAACATGCCAGCAACTAGTGGTTTTAAGGACTGATTTCCATGAGTTAACGCACTTCTAATACTGCTAGGCTGTACCGTGGAGAGTTGGAAGCCAACATCTTTACTTACACCATCAACTCGATAAAACACTTGCTCTCGAATTTTTTTACTTGTCTGATATTTAGGCCACTTGCCATTCCACTCAACGACGAACACTTCCCATTCTGAGTTAGCTTCTGTTGGCTGCATTATTGTTTTCAACCAAGCTTCTAGCACTCTTTGTAATTCACTTAACAATCCATCAAGAAGTTCAAACCGTGGAGATGATTCAAACTCGACTTGCATTTTAAGCCGTAACATACCAAGCAAGTGCTTTTCTATTAGTGGGTATTTTCGTACCCAAGGATATTTTGAAAGCAGATCCACTTTTGCTTGCTCTTCAAATTGAAGGATTTGCTCTTGATAGCTAGTAACATGTTCTTCTTCTGCTATACCAATGACATCATTAACTCTAGAAGCAAAACTTTTGTTTGTTTCTATAACTTTTTCAGCAACTTCATTTAATTCAGGTAATGTTTCAGTAAGCCCTGTTGGGTCAGATAAATACCATGAACGTTCACCTGTAATCGTTGAAAACAATCTAGTGTGCATAAAGGCTGCTATAGGCTCTTGTTCAATAAACTCTATTGAGTAACTGACATTAAGATCAGCATCAGAAACATATAAATCAGCTTGCTTGAGTTGATTTAATACTCTTCTGTGTCCTCTAAGGCACACATTCATTTGCTCTGCTGTAGGTTGCTCTGCTCGTTGAGTATTTTTTACTAATAAGGGTTTAGCTAATTTACCTGAACCCTTGCTCACGACAAACCGAGGAAATTGAGCGCTAAAGTCCATATTATCTATATGAGGTAAACTAGATAAAACTCTTGGCATTAGCTTTCCAGAAGTCGCATCTTGAATTAAATAGTAACTACTAGTTTCTTGAGTATTAAGCTCTTTTCCTTCAAAAAGTGAAACGGCTTTTTCAGTTACATTCCAACCATCTAAAAACCCCTTATTCGTTAACTGCGCTAGAATATATTTAACTAACTCTTTATCTAGATTGCTATATAGACATAACTTATCATTAGCAGTACAACCTGCTTTAACAAGTTTAAGTAATAACATTTGAAAAATATTTAAAGGTGCTTCCTCTTTAGGTGCAGCAACTCTCCATAAATGAAACGGCCAAAAAACATCTTGTTGCTTATCGTAATATGCCTGATTATTTACACTGCTTTTTAAATAACAAACATTTTGAATATCTCTATGTGAAATCATTTAATTCACCTCACATAATTCATGAATAAAAGACCAAACTTGCGGTATTGCTTTTTTAGCATGTTCCGCTGAAAACATATTTTTATCGCCAACAACTTTGATTAAACTTTTAGCACGGCTAAAAGCAACATTCAGACGATTAGGCGTTCGAATAAAGCCGTATTTTTTCCTGTAAGAATTCTCGTCTGAACAACTATAATCATTAGAACGAACAGTTGATAAAACAACTACATCAAATTCTTTACCCTGAAAGGCATCAACAGAGCCGACACGAATTTTTTCTTCACCTTCTTCCGTTGTTTTGTATCCTGGCAAATACTCCCAGCCATCATTTGATTTATGACAAATACCGACTAGTGAAAGTTCCTCTAATATCAATTCCCTTTGAGCTGCAAAAAAAGTAATAACACCAATACTTAAGTTCGGTTTTTCTTCTAATAATGTACGAACTTCTTCAACCACCTTTAATGCCTCACATTCTCGCTTCCAACTTGTCCCTGAACGCCTCTCTCGTCCATTGCTCAAAGGTAAATCAACCCATTGCGCGACCTTTCCCCTATATTTCGGGATATCTAAATCAAATTTATCACCTTCAAGGCCCGCCATTAGCTTTGGCTCTCCTTCAGACTCGTAAAATGAGCGACTTACAAAGTCACCAAGGTCTGGGTGCATTCTAAATTGGGTGTCAAGCATTACCGTTCTTTGTATACCATCTTTAGCCTCACGCTTTTTTAACTGAGTATATAAGCGTTCAAATAAACTCATTTTGATAGCATTTGATGTTTCAAGCTCAAGCTCTCCGGCATCTATCATTTCTTTTTCAATATCAGGTTCTAACATTTGCGGTAGTTGAAAGTGATCTCCGACTAACACAATGCGCCTTGAGGCTAATGCCATTGGTATAAACAAATCTAATGGGTTGGCTCTTGCAGCTTCATCAACGATAACAGTATCAAATGAAAACTCACTAGTGACCTCATTCAATGCACTATTTACTTTAGATTTGTACCTTACAACGCGGTCTCCAGCAGACCTCTGACATGATGCACCTATTGATGTTGTATATTGCTTAACACTATCCGCCAAATACTCTGGTTGAAACTTAATTAAATCTAGATATTCATCAATGACATCTGGTATTCCAGCTAAACAATTGGCTGTATGGGCAGAGATTACTTTTTCTAATTGATGCAATATTGAAATATCTTCTTTTGAAAGTTCTACCTGTAATATTTTAGGGCGATAGTCAGGAATCAGCACATCTAGCAGTTTATTTTTTACTATTTTCAATTTACAAAAATGCGCTTCACTAAGCTCAACCTGATTTGATATAAACTCCAGAAATTCAATCTCAGCTAAGTATTTATTTGTACGACGTAAAGCTGACAAACAAGAAAATGTTTGCTCAAAACCATCATCTGAATATGACATTGGCGTTACTCTTAGCCCTCTGACATGCTTAACAAGAGAAATATTTCCAACTAGGGACGTGTCTGCACTTTGATCAATAAAATGTTGCTCAAGTTTTATTTTAAGTGCCTGCGGTATATTAAAACCATGATGAACTCTTAAGTGCTCAATATCTTCGAGTAAGCTTTTGACTCTTTCTCTTTTTTGCTGTTTATCTACACGAGTATCAAGAATTGCACCTATGTCCTTACGAACATTTTTGACAATTTTATAACTACCCTCTGTTTCAGTTAAATTACTGACGACATCATTTAAGTGACTAGATTGTTTCTTACTCCATTGCTCTAAAAGAAATGGTGCACGTATATTGTCATCAGCTCGAATTGCAGGTATTCCAAAAGCTTCAGATCTCGCTACAACATTATCAACAGCGTCATTTTGAAAACTAGTTAATAATATCTGCCCTGTCATGTTACTTTTATGTTCTTCAGCTAAGCGATTTTGCAAAGCACTGATCACCTGAGTTTTACCAGTACCAGGGGGGCCTAAAATTAATGCTATGTCTGGTGTATTTAGCGCGACATCCAATGCTTCAACTTGTTTCGGCGTTGGCTCACCTTTAAAAGAGTTTCTGGCTGATGTTGTTAAAGGTTTGAGTGTCTTGTTATTTTTTCTCTGTGTAGAAAGGCTGATATCACGGTCTTCAATTAAAAACCGTAAATCCTTCATTGGGTTTGTGTGTTTGGTAATCGAATCTCTAGCCTGCTCTCTTCTTTGCATTTGTACTATAGAGCCACTTATAGATAAATAAATAACCCCTTTGTCTTGAGGACTCCCCTCAGAAGTTAAATTTAGTGTAATAAACTGGCTGGTACTATTTACAAAGTGAGCATTTATACTTTGGATTTTTTCATCTTTTTCGAGCGATATATCACCTATATTATTTTCTAACCAACTAGGTAATACTTTGTTAATTTCTAGGGTTTGCCCACTTTCTTCCTTTAAAACCTCATTCAACATATTTACTTTTTCAAGATCTTTATCTCGAAAGTAGAATTTCCATTTTATACCATCTACTGAGTTTTCTTTATCAACTTTTACATAGCGAACAAAACCTGCTTTTTTGGCAAGTTCAACCGCTTTCTCCTTCACTTTTAGATTGTACTGATTCCAAAGATTAATGTAGGTTGAATTATCTTTGTTAAGCTCTTCTAGTTTTGCTTTCATCAAAGGATCTTGAATTCTTGCGGCTACTGTATAGTCAACAAAAGACAGGTCAGCTTCTAATACACTCAAATTAAATTTTTTATTACGAGACATAGCTCGTACAGACTTAACCCATACTTTATCGTCTTTAGTAAATTCAATTTGTAATAAGTTTCTTTTCCCTACAATGGTAAAAATATTCGTATTGGGTTTGTTGTTATTATTTGTTGCAAATAACACCTTAGACGTTTTATTTACTTCTAAGATAAACTCTTTTTTCAACCAACTTGCTACCTGTTCGACGTTTGGGTTGGTAAACTTTGCTTTTTTAGAAACTTGCTCAACTATCTTTTCATCAATTGAAGCTTGCAGAGCATCAAAGTTCATAGCACTAGGTAGGCATGGAATGGTCTGTAGTAATACTTTATTTTTCTTTACTGCAATGGGCAGCCAAAGGAAGTGTTCAATTTCACCATAACTTTCTAATACTTCAGGGTTACTAATAGAAAAAAGTAACTCCTCTTGCTTCAAAAGCAGCTCTCCATGAATTTGATGAATTGAAATATCTTTATCACAGTTTAACGAGGTAATATTTTCATCATCAAACTCTAATTCAATAACTTGCTCTTGAGATAAGTGTTTTAAGTCATTTAACTTCATCAGCTACCACCTTAACCTATATAAGCTATCCACTTGTGGATCTTTTGAATTAGTAATAGGTTTAATGATCAACCATTTATTATTTCTTGTGCCTACTGGCAATTCAGTCTTTGAGTTGAAAACCTGTAATTTATTTTGACCTATTCCCATTTCAAAAGATTTAGCACCACCAGGAGTAATTTCTAAACCCGTTTGTTTAAAACAGATCGAAAGCAACTCTTCTGATTCCGACCAATATAGAGAGCCGGGAGGTGAATTCTTAACGACTATTGTCTCGCCCATATTTAGAGTTTGATGATAGCCAGTGTCAATATAGGTATCATTTAGGCTAGTGTTAGGTAGATCTTTAATTGATAGATCTTGGAGGTTATTGCGAATATATAAAACTTGCTTGTTATTCATTTCACTTTCGCAGAAAGGACAAATAAGTTTCCCATCCTCCAGCAAAAAATTAAATGAGGCACTACAGTCATCATTTTGGCAATTAACCAGCAGATGAGCCAATTTTTCAAATACTTCAGCCCATTCACTTAGACTTGGCCTAATTAGTGGTTCTTTTTTACCTGCGTTGAAACAACGCTCTAAAAGTACTTTTAGAGGCTTAAGAGCAACTAGCTCTATTGGTAGACCTTTAGGGAAATCCTCGTCAAGGCTATTTGAAAAGTCACTTGGATGGTAAATCCAAGGAAACTCACCCGCAAATGCTTTCTCTTCATCTTCAGGAGTTCCATTATCGACAAAGTCACCTACAAAAGGGTGGTTAGTCGTGAGTAATTTCATCGCAATTACAGCAAAACTCCATGAGTCGGTTAAAGATGAAACACATCTATCACCGTTAACAACTTCAGGCGCTCCATAACCAGGGCTAAAAACTCTGCCAGCCTTGCCTTCTACCTCAGTTGAATCAAAACTTTCTCTTTGATTAATACAAATATTATCGCAATCAATTAGCCAAACTTCAGCATGATTAGTATCTTCAGAAATGAATATATTTGCAGGAGATAAATCTCCATATGCCATCCCTCTTGCGTGTAAGTCAGCCAATATTCTCGCCAACTTAGCTAATAATCTCATACGTCGTTTCAGTCCACCAGATGCTAGATATTGCTCCGGAGTACCCTCTGAAGCGATAGATTCCTCGGTATCATTCATAAGTGACTCTAATGAGATTAAGTCACCCATGAATTCCATCGCGTAACCCACATTGTTAGCGTTCATTGCAATGCGTGAAAAAGGCTTTGCTATATTCAACTTCTCCAGTGGTTGGCGCATTAACCAACGAATATGTTCAAGCCAGCTTTTCTTTTTAGCTCGATCTCGCTGGGTACTCATTTTTACAAGTACGGTGTCAAACTGAGTTGAGCAAACTATACCCTGACCACCTTGACCTAACGGCTTAATCAATTTGAAGTCTTGACCAAACTCATCGGTAACGATTCTTTTTTTAGCTTTTTGATTTGTCATTTGTTTATAACCAATAATGCTAGGCTTTTATCATCCGTATGGTTCGGCGTAGCCCAATTCCTAAATTCATTTTTTAACCAAGTTTTCGCTTGTCTAATGCTTTTTCCTTTAATGTTTTCAGAAATTGCATTAACAAACTCCATTTCTAAACCTTGGTTAATATCCTCACTAATGCCGTCTGTCATTAGCGCAATCACATCACCTTTATTTAATTGATGATGCGTGATTTCCCAATCGGAAAACTTTCTAGATTTCCCTAAACCAGTCGTTATATTACCAAAGTCATTTGAATCAACATGTTCAAGCACTTTTTTTGAGGTTAAAATCAGGCCATCACCTAATTGAAACGTTCGCAATTCACCTTTATGTGATAACCAACAAATTAAGCAAGTAGTTACTGCATCTTTGGCTTTTACATCACCGAGTGCATTTAACCATCTTTGATAAATTTGTTTGATCAGCTCTTTACTCTCAATAATGAAATCAACTTTATTTATAACATTAAGCACAGCAAGACAGGCTAGTTTTGACCCTAAGTCAGAATGTAGTTTTGATCCCATGCCATCACAGACAACAGCTACCCAACCAGTAGGAACAGACTTAACTAACACTGAGTCTTGATTAGGCTGACCATTAAATAAATGACCAGGCCCTATAACCGAAACACTTATCTGTTGAATGCTTACCATTGGCCTTCTAGATCTAAGCCTAAATCATCATCTTCATTTTCTAAGTCATCAAAATTAATTGGGGTTAAATCATTAGGTGTTTGGCTTTGAGAGCGAGCAGTTACACTCATTGTTACTGCTCTAAAAAAGCGATGAATATCTCTTGCTTCATTGGCTTTGAATACGGGAGCCTCAAGGTCATTGTTAAAAGCTTCTAACACATCAATATTTGCTTCTGCACCAATAGCCATTGCAAAACGGCTCGCCTTTTGGCCTCGCTCACTATTACATAAACTTTCAAGGCCAGCTTTCCAACTGTCGGTAGGAATGCCATCTGATAATAAAATAATAACAGGACGATAATCACGAGAGGTGATTAACTCCTTATCTTCAAGTACTTTAGTAGCTAATTCAAATGCATGCCCCATCGGAGTACGACCTGTAGCTTCAAGTGGCTCTATCGCTTCAATACCTATTGCCTTTGCAAGAGGTAGGTGCATTTCAGCCTCATTACCTCCGAAGGTAATCAAGCCAACTTGAATTTCAGCTTGTCTAGCTGATTCCTGTTTAAAAGTAGAAATCATATTTTGAATAGCTTCGTTTAACGATGATATTTTTCCATCAACAGACATGCTACCGCTTGTATCCGCTAATATAATTACTGGTAATGCTCTTGCTTTTGCGACAGTGAATTTTTTTAAACTCATTTTTAATCCTTTAATTTTTGATTAACTCTATGCTAATCAAACTTCAATTAGTGTAAATGTTTGTGACAATGCTTGAATGGACGAACTCTTCTTAAGTCTTTATTACGAAATGCTGTTAAAACCGTTCCGTTTGACGACATAACCAGTTGAATTCCATTCATTTCTTTTAGTTCTGGCTCTATCAAACCATATTTTTCAATTTCTTTATTTCCAATCACATGATAAACAGCACGTCTTGAATGAATCATTCGGCCATATTGGTAAGCAAGTAGCACCTGCTTTTGTGATATTCCTCTCTGCTTTTCCCTTATCTGCGCATGCTGACTATTTGTCAGTTCAGGTAATACATGAAGTCGATTATTTTCTTTTAAAACAAAAGTCATAGCGGTTTCCTCATATGATTAGATAACCATATACTGCAAACCTCAAGCCAAAACATAAACACTTGATTTAATTGAAAAACTCAAAAGTCACAGCCAATAAATGTATCAATAATTACTTTTTAGTAATTTAAATTACACCGCGAAATGTGAAAATTAACTTATTTTATGACCCTTCGTACACTAACTATTAATTGTCAGCGTATATAATTCATTAAAGTCAGAGTCTGTAACTGTGCCTGGTAACAAAGCATTCAAACTCAAGTTTCGTTTTTTATTTAGTAATCTGTTCAAATTAGCATCGAAGGAATGATCACCATATTTTGGATGTATCGCTATTGGGATATAAACGTATACAGGCTTATTTTGCCCAATTCTGAATGCTCTATCAGTACTTTGGTCCTCTACAGCAGGGTTCCACCACCGAGTAAGATGAATTACATGATTTGCTGCGGTAATTGTAAGCCCAACTCCTCCAGCTTTTGGAGAAAGTAACATAACGTCGAATTGACCTATTTCTCCTTTTTGAAATTCATCTACGTATTTTTTTCGAGTATTACCATCTACTTGACCATTGATTCGAAAAGGTCTTTTTTCAAGTTGATAACGCTGCTGTAAATGCCCTGATAGGTACTCTTGCACGTTGATGGTTTCGCAAAAAACCAGTGCTTTTTCTCCTTTTTTCTCAATATCATCCAATATTTGAATAAGTGATGTTAATCGAGCAGAGCGTTTAATAACACCATCGTTTATGCCAGACCCATCAAATTCTTCCGCAACTAAAGAAGCTTTTCTAATTTTTTGAATAAATTTGAGTACGGCACCTGCTTTACCTTTTTCTAACTGAACCTCTTTAACAATATTTTCATATTCTTGAGCCTGTAGTTCAGGCATTACCATAGGTACTTCTTTAATTATTTTTTTCGGAAGTCCATCGATATGATCAACTTTCATTCTACGCAGCATTAATGGTGGAGTACTGCGTTCTACTAGAAGCTCTTTTAGGCGCTGAGCTTCTAGAGGGTCAGCTTCTGCTGGTTTAACATATTCATTATGAAAATGGCTTAACGAACCAAATAGCCCTGGTTGTGCCGTATCAACAATACACCATAGGTCTGCAAGTTCATTTTCAACTGGTGTACCCGTTAGCATTAACGTGAAATCTGACGATAGTGATTTCGCCATTTCTGTAACACGAGATACGGGATTTTTAATTTTTTGAGCTTCGTCAAATATTGTGATGCCCCAGTCAATTGAAAGAAAGTATTTAATCTTATCTCTCAGTGTTTCATAAGTCGTTAATACCCAATCAGCATCAGTGAGTTTTTCATTTCTTTCTATGACATTTAAGTCTTTTAATTTTCGTATATTTGGCCCGTAGGCTTCAAACAATTCGCCAATACCCGGATTATGCAAATGTGTGCTCGCTTCATCACGCCAATTTTTTAATAACCCTGACGGAGCAACAACAAGAAATGGTTTATTAGGGTAGTCATTAGTTTCCATTAACTGCTTAACACCCGCCATAAAAGTTAATGCTTGGATCGTTTTTCCTAACCCCATATCATCAGCCAATAGCGCACCGACAGAACCAGATTGCCAATGATTAGCTAACCAAGCCAAGCCAAATTTTTGATGTTCGTATAAACTGATTGTTTTTAAACGTTGTGGTAGTTGCGGTACTTCTGGTCTAGGGCTTTTCTTTATGACTTCAAAATCAACATCTTCGATATTATCTTTCAATATTGGTGCTTCAACCGCTAGAGCAAAGTCTGGTTTATCACCTTTATCTTCAAAGGGCTTTAACATTTTGATTAATAGGTTTTTTACTTCAAGTGTTACGGGGACGGTTTGACTTTTAAATGTTATGTTTTCTTTTTCATCATCCAACGCTGTTTTAATTAACTCTAAGAGCTGTTTCATTTCTTCAACAGTAAAGTTAACCATCATATCTTCGATTGGAAAAAATAAACGCATCTCATCGTCTGGCACCCAATCACCGTCACGCTTAACGACATATGCACATAATTTTGGTTCCCAGATTCCTATTTGATCTATTCGTTGACTAATAAATTCTGGTGTTTCAACAAAAATAGCATCTAACTCTTCTGGTGTTTCATCTAAATCTAAAGAGTCGTTTATGTATTGATGAGGGTTAGCAACAAAGGCTAACCTTTCTTCAGAAGGTTTTTTTTGAAACTCTTTGATTACATTGAGTACTTTGCTTACACGTTCAGGTAAAACAACATAGGTGCCATTGCCAATTGCATAATTACTTTTAGCGCTATTCCATTTTTTGAATTGTTGTTCAAACTCTTTTTGCTTAGCTTTTGGTACGGCATACTCTACGTCTGATTGCCCTTGAATATCCCGAGTTTTTTCAGAACTTGGTTTAATTAATAGGGGATTAAAAGCGCCATGCTCCCTTATATCCAAGGTTAACCTATCGGCACGGCAAATTGTGATTGCGCTTAACTGTCCTTCAACAATTGAATCTTCAGGTAATAATTCTTGAACTTCACCCCACCGAACAAACCTTTCGTCCATGTCATTAGCGGGGACCAAGTTAAAATAATCTATTCGCTTAATAATACTATAAATAGGATCTAATATTAGTTGTGGTTCAGAACCCGTTTTTAATAACACGCCACCTAATGTAGCGCCTAAAAATGGTCTTCCTTCTGGACGTAATAAACGATAATTCAGTTTAAATCCAGGTCTGCTTATTAAACCTTCTGCGCTGATCTTTAATTTGGCGTGACTAACTAGTGGTAAACTAAGCTGTTTGGTTTCTATTTCAGTGAGTGTTGCAATAAATTGATCAGAACATACAACCCTATCGTCAGAAAATTCAGGTCGGTAAGATTCATCACACTCACGAAATAGCGAATCAACTAAAACAGCATTATCACCATGAGTGATTTGATATCGCCCCCATGTACTAGGCTGCAAACATTTATTTTCGTGCTCAACTTTAAACTCAAATCCGTTTGCAATTCGAGACCAATTCAAAATAGCTTTATTAGTCATTCATATAATCCTTGGCTGCAACTTTAAGTCCTGTTAAGTCGCGTATGTGGGTTGATAACCTTTCTTGCCAGCCGCCTGTTTCATTACCATGATGTCTACCAGTATGATCACAATTAGCTATTACATCGTCTTTGTTATAATGCTTCGAATAAAACGCTGGTGCATACTGAGAGGAATTCCACACACGATAACTTCCTGAATGACTCCACTCAGTTAAAATTAAATCGCCAATCTTCATAATAAGAACACTATGCCTTGCGTCTCCACCAGACAAAGAAGAGTAGTTGTGCTTACCTTTTATAAAGTTTGGAGCTTGTTCATACGCTCTGTGCCCCAAGGCAAACCATGCTTCTTCAATGTATCCTTTCTTAAGATAAGCGTTCCAAAACCTTTTACGATATCGCCAATGCCTATCTGAATCAGATTGAGTATCTGCAACATGGCTAAGAAGATTGAAAAAATCTTCCATAGTTTTTTCAACTAGCCAGCTTTGAAAAACTCTTCTCGCTTCATCACTAACGCCATGCCAACCGGAAAGTTCTACTCGTGGATCACCATAGTGTGTTAAGAAGAAGGTTTTTAGTGCATCTTTAACAGTTGGTTGTATTTGAATATGATGTAAGGACGTTAATATAGAGTTTGCTGTTTCTATTCTAAATTCAGGGTATCGTAACTTTTCATCTAATTCTGAAAACTCAACTAGATTAGAAATCATATTCATTTTTTGGCTGAAGGAACTGGTATTTATATAATTTTTGAAATTATTGAGGTACTCACTTAAGACAGCTAATGAAAACTTACTTGTGCTAAGACCATCAAGCAAACCTCTCGTCGTTAATTCCAGTTCAATTTTACCCGTGCGAACAATGTTTGCAATAATCGCCATATGCGCATTTACCTCAAGCGTATTGCGTCGAAGTAATTCGACCGATAACCGTGAAACTTTTCTATTTTTACTTTCATTAAATAGATATTTGATGTGATTTTGAACTTCAGCTATGTATTTTTCTTTGTAGGGATAAGAAAATAAATAAGCATTATAAAAAGCAATAATAAATCTATAATTATCAACATCGTGAGTGAGCTTTTTGTAAAAACTGATAAAACGCCAACGCTTAATGAGTGCTTTGTCATTATCAAACTGGTCAAACAATACCCAAGGTGAGTGATTTATATCGTACCGAGATAAGGCGGCTAAATTTTTTGTTTCAAATGCAACCTTGAGACGGCTATATATCTGCATGAGAGAACTTTTAGTCGGTTTTTCTATATCACTCTCAATAGTAACTTTAGTGATATCATTTGTGGCCTTTATCAACAGAGATTCCCTGAGAGCAGGAGGAGTATTCCAACTTTCGATTTCTAGTGATTGAAAGGCTGATTTTGCAAACATTAATTAACCCCTTCAGCATTAATATTTTTTTGAACATCAGTTAATGATGGAGGAGTCATAATAAAGCGTAAATCAATTCGTCTATTTGTAGGGTCTGATTTTGGGTAAGAATAACTATGCCCTTTTACAGGTCTTCCTTCACCATATCCGCTTACTGAGAAAATAGGCTGAAAATTAGTATTCACTATTTGATTTAATACAGTATTAGGGATTAACACTCTATATGCTGTAATTGCTCTACTTGCTGATAAATCCCAGTTGTCTTTATACTTGTATGACTTCATTGGTACATTGTCGGTATGACCTTCAACAAAAATAGAGTCTATTTTTCCATGAAACTCTTCAAAGCCTTCACAGTCATGATGAGTTGGTGGGTTGCTAGCGTAACAAGGAATAACAGCATCTAAAACAGAACCTATAGTTTTAAGGTTAGATTGATTTTTCTCATCTAAAGATGCACTAGCAGTTTCAAACTGTACGGCATTCTCAGTTAATCTTAAAACACCATGCTCAGCATCGATTTCTACAATGATACTTTCATTTTCTAGCTTTTTCTTCAAAAGTAGAAGCAAATCACTTCTAGTCTCATCTACGTTGGTAAATCTTTTAACTATTTCTGTTTGTGTACGAGTGACTTCTTTTTGCTTTTGTATCGCGTCTTGAAAATTGATAATAAAAGCTACTAGCGTAATGATGAATATAAATAGCAAGCCAGACATCATATCGCTTATAGAAATAAGATAGCCAGCCCCTTCATCTTCTAATAAATCATGTTGACTCATTGCTTAATCCTTTATTGAATGGCCACTTTTTTTCCATTAGTGGTAGCTGATGTAATTTGTTTCATAAAATCGCTACTGTGCTGCTCTAAACCATCACCTAAAGATTCTATTGAATCGCTTATTTCTTTGGATGCAAATGCAAGTTCTTTAACAACTTTTGCAGCATGTTTATCTAATTCAATAAGATATTCATTTGTAGAACGAGCATATTGAGACATGCCATCGTTTAAGTTATTAAACATGTTACCCAACGACTCATCTACAGAGCTAAACCTATCTTGATAGTCTTTCCAATTTTGTTTAATTTGCTCTTGTGTATCTGAAATTAATACATGTGTTTGCTCAATACTCTTACCTGTACTAACAAATTTTTCAGCAATGTTGTTTGATTCTGATATTAATTCACTCTGTCTATCTACTGTTATATTTGCATTTTCTAAAACATCATTGGTTTTTTCTATAACATTTCCAGCAGTAAATACCGTTTCTTTAATTCTTTCATGTAATTCACCATTGCTTTCATTCAGACCTTTCTGAGCTGAAACTGCATTACCAATTTCGCCAGATAAGTCATTAATTTTAGTAGAAGCATTTTCAGCAACATTAGTCATTTCTGTCATGATAAATGTTGCCGTTTCATTCATAGCTTTATGACCTTCGGATAAAGCAACCAATTGATCCTCAAGTTTGCTACTTATAGTTTTAATAGTCTCAGCCAGTGATTGCATTTCTACACCCGCAGCTCCAGAAATAGAAGCTGCAAATTCTTCCATTACTTTTTGAATTGTTTCATCATTTGCTGTCTTTTGATTTTCAGCTAATTCATTAATAGCTTCAACTAAAGGTGCCGCAACTTGCTCTTGCATAACTTGCCCCATAGTTACAGCTAAGTCATTAGCAAAGGTTTCAAGGGCAAAAGATTGTTTCCTTGACTCTTGCAAGACCTTATTGGAAAGTCGTTCAGCAGAGAAATATTCTACTCGTTCGTCAATTTCTGACACAAAATGTTGGCATAATCTATCGAACTCATGAATTTTATTTTTTTCCGCTTTAGAAAAAAGCATCGATGATAATAAACCTGCAATCGAGGTCAAAAAAGCTAAAGAAGCGCCTGATAAAAGGACATTTAATGATTCTTTTGCTTCTTTAATATTATCTGCACTAAGTCCTGGAGCAGCAATATAAATACCAGCAACTAAACCAACAAAAGTACCTACAATACCTAGCCCTGTAAGTATATTAGGTAGGGTATTAAACCAACGCATATTAACTTTTGACCACAAGATATAACGTTGATTGAAATATGTTGATGTGTGATGAGTATTTAGGATTTTCCAATCTTCATCTTTAATATCGAAATCGATCTCAGGAATTAGTAATGTTTCATTAAATTCACGCCAACCGTCACTTAAATAGGTAGTTTTTGACATGAGTTCATTAAATTTTGAATCATAAAAAGCACAAAATTCAGCTTTAGAATGTCCTGATTTAGCTAGGGTTTCATTGATCTGATTAAACTCACTGATTATTGGGTTTATTTTTCTTGAAAATACTCGGTACTGATAGAGTGCAAATACAATAATAGCGGTTAGAACCACAATCACAGTATTGGTTTCAATGAACAACGAAGCTAAAAATTCCATCTTTCTTTCCTTTTTTATTAATTCTTATATCCTGGTGCAATAGCCAAATTTTCAGCGCCATACAAGGTTTGCCGATTCCTAAGCCAAAGTTGATATTCACCACCACTTAAGGTGGCTTCTTCAGTGCAATCAACATTCCATCGCCTTAGTAAATATCCAGCTAAAGCTGCACGAACATTTAGCTCTAAGACTTTATTTTCCATACCATAATCTAATTCGATGGCTGTTGGATGTTGTACGTTTTTTGGGTGCGCGACTAATTGCAAAGGCATCATGCGCATCCATTGATGATCTTCTAGTTTATCTTCATAAGACTCAATAAGTTGTTCTTTAATTGTAACTTTGCTGATGCGTGTCAACACAAAGTCACGAAAACTGTTTGATTTTCTGTCATATGCTCGGACATGCCATCTGAGTCCGTTATCAACAATTCTATGCGGGACTATTTCTCTTGCTGCTGAGCCACTGCTCAAAGATGTATAAATAATACTTACAGGCTTTTGGTTGAGAATAGATTGAACTAATCGAGCAACAATAAAAATATCAGGAATATTGAGCTGAGATGGAGCTTCGACAGGGAAACTTGTATCGCTAATAGCATCGAATCCATCTGAAATGTTATTGGCAAGTTTTACCAGAGTTCTGCGAGCATCGTGTGTAAATAAGGGTTTAAATTTATCTGACTGGAAGTATTTTTTTTGCTTGGTGTTATAAGTCATGTTATTAGGACATAACTCTTTATAGGAGTTAAGGTCACGACTTGCAGAAGTTAAGCCTTTTTCAAAATGACTAACAATTTCTGCACGAGTAACAAAACCAACAAAAAGTAGTTTAAAGTCTATATAAGCAAGTCTTTGTTTTTGACTAAAATTAACGTCTTTTAAATCCATTTAATTATTCATATAAAAAACTAATGAACTCAGTATATTCCAAAAGTGAACACACATCAACCAATATTAATTTAAATAATTATAATTTTCAAATGTTTAATCATAATAGTAATTTATAAAGTGCTTATCATTTTGACCACAACATAGTACACCTTGCGTACCCCTTTGATTTTATTGGCTTTTATTGATTCTCGCGGGGTTTTGGATTATATTAATCTCCTGGGTATTGGTTGGTTGGTTGGTTGGTTGGTCACCGCATTATTTAGGAGAATACTTATGAGTACATATAAAAAATTAAAAAATAGGCTGAAGTTTGAAAAATTATCATTAATTCCAAAGGAGAATGATGTATGCCAGTAACAAAAGAAATGAAAAAAACGGGCCGCAAGTCTCAAGTACCATTAGAAGAAATAATTAAGGCAGCAGCAGTTTTACAAGCACAGCGTAGAAAAATCACTGGATGGAGCCTACGTCAAGAGATCGGTTCTGGCGGTCCAAAAAACTTAATAACTACATGGGAAAACCATAATAATGAAAAAGGTGAAATAATATTAAATGAAAATAAACTTATAGAAGATTACATATTGCCGCCTAGCTTAGAAGATAAAAGAAATATTTTTCTTGGTGATATTTCTCTTCAAATTAATGCCTTTGTTCATGAAAGTGATAAGCTAGCAAATTCATTAGCAGAAAAAAAAGCACGTTCTGCTTATGATTTAATGATGCAAAGCAATAAAGATATGGTGGAAGAACACGACATAGCTAATCAAATAATAGTAAAAACTGATGAAGAAAATGCAGAGCTGAAGAGTCAAATATATAAAGTTCAGCAAGAGTTACTTGCAAAACAAAATATTACCAATGATTTAACCAACAATATCAGCAAAATTAATGATGAATTGACACGAATTAAATTTATTTTAGCTGAGGCACAATCAAACCTTCATAGTTCTACAACAGAGAATTTATCCCTAGGAAAATCTATAACTAAACTTGAAACTCGACTCGAAGATGCTATTGATGAAAAAGAATTATGTAAACAAGAATCTCTAAAGATTAGCATTCAGCTTAGTGAAACAACATCCATGTTGAAAACTAAAGAAGGTAATTTAATTCAATTAGTAAAAGAAACAGATCAGTTAAAAACAGTACATAAAAATACAATATCCGCTTTGAAAAATGAAATATCTAATTTTAATACTGAAATTAAACAAATAAGTTCTACAGCCTCTGAGCAAAAAGAAAAGCTGGTATTAGTGACCTCTAAGTATGATGCACAGCAAAGTATTCTTATAGAAAAAGATAAATTAATTGCTAACTTAGAAGCTCAAATCAAGCAGGTAAGGCTTCGAAATTAATTATTTCTTGGTGGTATCTACCAAAAGTATTCGTCATCGCGTCATAATGGTCAGTCAAGACACTATTAGTAAAATTTCCATTTATTGAAAGTATAAGATCATCAACATTATCTTCATCGGCAGCATCTAAAAGAGAATTTGTCTGAGTCTTATCACAAGGCTCAAAAGTTGAGTTTTCAACAGTTTCAAATGTCACAACATTAGTTTGAGATGGTATATCCTCACTTATCCGATACGCATACTCAACGAGTCTCTTTTCAGCAGGCATGAATAGCGTAGCCTCCTGATTTTCGGCATCAGTGACACGTAAGATCCTGCCTAGGATTTGGCGATAGTGCAATTCAGTTTTGATATGAGTTAAATGACAGCAAACCTGCAAGCGCGGAATATTCGTGCCTTCACTGATCATCCCGATACTGACAATCCATTTATTTGTATCTTGCTTATATTTTAGAATTTTTTCATTAGGATTATGTTCTTTATAACTTACGATATCAGCAATTTCATTTAATTCTCGTTCGATAATTTTTTTTATTTGCATTGCATGCTCAACTGAGCAAGCAACAATTAATCCACCTGCATTGGGCTTGTTCTGTCGAAGTAAGGTTAGCTGTTTATCAGCACGATTTATCAGGCTAATTATAATGTTTTCATTGTGTATAAGCTCTCGGTATGGAAATGCTGAAGCTGATAAAAGCTCACCAAAACTGCAATAAGATTTTGTTATATTGGAATTTGTCAGTGTTATTTCATCATTATCAAGAGCAATGATTTTTGGAACTCGGCATACGTTATCGCGAATGGCATCAGCAAGGCCGTATACATAATCGCATTTGATTTTTCCGTCAACTGAGCAGTATTTTGATAGTGAAATTGGGGCAGCATCTGATCGCCAAGGTGTTCCGCTTAAAGCTAAGGTATGAGTAGCCTTGTCTTGAATGTTTTCAATTATTTGTTTGCCCCACTCATTAGAGTTTTCATCATTTGTACCAGAACAATGATGTATTTCATCAAAAACAGTTAATACTCTGAACTTATCAAATAATGACCAGAAACTTTCGTCTAGATATGCCATCTTCTGGTAAGTTATCGACTGTCCTTTATCGCCAATTTTTCCTTTAAAAGAACATTTGGTTATACCACTTAATGTCTCTGAAAATTCATTTGCAACAATAGTTGAAGGAGAAAAGCAAAGTACTAAATCAATATGATTATCTTGCAGTAACCGATTAGCCAAATTTGCGGTCATGAAGGTTTTTCCAGAAGCTGGTGTTGCTTGCACCAGAAAGTGAACTTGGCCAGAGCTGTATTTTTTTAGGGCAAGTTCCACGCATTCATGCTGCCATTTCCTTAATTTCATAATGATTACGTGCTCTTATTGTTTAGTAATGATTCAATAGCTTTAATATTGCCGAGAATTTTAGTGTTCTCATCTCTTACACTGTTGTATTTAGGTTGCAGTTTAACTTGCAGCTCTGGGTATTCTACGCAAAGCTTTTTATACTCTTCAGCTTCACCCATGTTTAGCAGTAACTGTTGTTTATAACTAAGGTGTTTCTGTTTAAGGCTTATTGCTGTTTCGACTAAATTTAGTTTATGAGTAATGGGGTGCTGCGTTTTTACATAGTCACTACCTTGATGTACTTCCTCTAGCACCTCCTCCTTTAGTAGACGTTTTATTTGAGCAGACATCAGAACCATACTTTCTAAATAATCCTCTCCCTTTTCTTCTAATGCTTTTATCATCTCGACTGGGAAAAGGTTATCAAAAGATGGATCATTAACTATTTGTAAGATCTGTTTATTAATATTCACACCGACACATTCCAATCATTAAAATACCTATAAAAAGCATCTTAACACCAATTTAAGGTATTTTAATACCTCGAAATGAAAATTTAAATATGAAAGAATTTATTTATTTAATTAAGTGAAAATTAAATGAGTAGTATTGCTAAAAAACTTGGTAAGAAAATAAAACTAGCTAGGGTTGAAAAAGATATGTCGCAGAGTAACTTAGCTCATGCAGCCGATATCGACTCAAGCCACATAGGAAAAATTGAACGTGGTGAATTGAATATCACAGTTGTAACGCTTTTTAGGATAGCTGAAGCTCTGGGATGTAGCCCCTCAGTGTTACTACCAGAATAATTAGTTTGTATTTTGATATCAAGAAATCAATCAAAACGAATGGTGCTTATTGAGCTTACTCAAGGGATTTAAACTTATTTCATCGTGCTTAAATGTTTGATACAAAAATTGAATTTAATGGCAGAAGCAAACTCTTACTTTACAGTAATGTTACCCCCTTAGTGTTTCATGTTTTATGCATCTATTATTTATAGATGCATTTTTTGCCTTGAGTTTAATAGGTCTTTAACTAAATAGTTAAACTGTTGCGTTGCTACACATAATATCTGAAATATTGATGTAACTATCCACTACTCTACGGGTACTGAAGGAAGCTTAAAGTAGTTGATAAAGCCTTTGTATAATTGAGTTCCGCATAATACCGACGCAGAGGGAAAGTGTAAAATGGCTATTAAATCTTTAGGCGCATAAATATAACTCACTGCATTATCATTATCTAAGTCATCCACATTTAGAACTTTCGCTAATACATCACCTTCTTTTATATGCTGACCTGGTTTCACATTATATTCAACTATACCTCCATCTTGGGTATACAAAGTTTTATAATCATTAAGGTATACTGCATATCGTGCGATATCTTTTGGCTTAATGTCAGCACTAACAAGGCAGTTTTTATAATTTAAGTAAGCCATAATTCCATTTGCATCATATTGCCCAGAGTCAAAATCAATGACTTCTTGACTTCCCATTTCAAGAGTAAATGCCTCTACTGGCACAGACCATTTTCGTTGAGGAAACTTTTGAGAAAGTTTATCTGCTAATGTCCACCAATGACAAAACACAGATTCATCTAAGGCACCATCAAATTGATTAGGTATAAATATAACATGAGGAATGTTAAAATATTGCGCCGAATCTTTTGCGTATTCAGGTACATAAATATGTCGTGTTGCAACAGAACCTGTATGTAAATCTATGACTATATCAGCCTCAAAAGCTAAATATTGTAATTGAAGGTTCAAACGTGACGCTAAGCCAATGCCCCATGTTTTGCTAAGCTCTGTATCTATGGCTTCCTTTACCCGATGTCGAAAGGCAAGCTTTATATCATCAAATGACTGTTCTTCAGTTAAGGTATCAATAAAGTCGTTAATTAACTCCTCTTTAAAGAAATATCCACGATTCCAATTTTCGCCATTAACGGGATCAAATCTTCCTAATGTATATTCGCCCGATTTTATATTAGTGCCTACTGGATTACAGTTGGGAACCAAAACCACTTCACCTCGAATAGGCGTGACTTTCAAATATTCGATAAGATGGTAGATCACCACATTACCTTGTACTTCAGCCCCATGAACTGAGCTTTGAATATACACTTTTGGCCCTGGCTCTTCTCCCTGAAACCGATAAACAGGTACGTGCATCTTTCGCCCTGACGCATTCGACGCGACACTTAAATGTTCTTTAGTAAATGTATTCATATTTTAACCTTACTAGGAAATGAGATTTATTTAGCACTAACCAATCAAATGTTTGATTTCGTTAATTTTGCCGACAATTTGTTTTCTGAAGCAGAACAAACATTAAATACGCATTTTTGTGCGTTAGTAACTTCAGGAGAGAATTTTCTACTTGTTTATAGATACTCATATATAACAAGAAGCTAGAAAGAAAGTCGCACTACACACACTACACACAGCAGATAAATCAGGGATTCCAAATATGTATATTCACCATTCTTATGGTTACAGGCAACAGGATTGGCATAAGGAACCAAGGTCAAATTACTTTGAATATCACAGTGTTTTAATAACTCAAGTAACTGAAAAATAACCGCGTTACCTTGTACTTCAGCGCCATGCATATTCGCTTGAATATAAACATTGGGTGCTTTATTTTGTTGATCAGCTTGCGAACAGTTTTGCGCGCATTCATACCTGTAAACGGGTACCGTTAATTTTGCACCGCTGGCCATTTCACCTACGTGCATAACGCTTTTCTTGAAGGCGTTCATAATATCTTTCCTATTTCGTAACGGTTCACCACCGAGTCGCGATGCTTCACAGAGGGCTCTTCGAGCCTACACAGAGACTTTGTTATCTTTGTTAGTCTCGGTGCAGTGCGTTAGTACCTCTGTGGTAAATATTTCTAAGCTGAATAGATACCCTATTTCAATCTATTTCTTAAGCAAGATAGGCACTAGCAGGTTGTGCCGCTCTCACTTCAATAAATTCACCATTTTGGATAACATACTCTGCGGCCAATTGATGACACAAGAAA
>MAAC01005939.1_pt1 | contig 73302 bp, 67 predicted proteins | sample 1115981 | NCBI WGS metagenome assembly MAAC01 (sample SAMN04961126, study PRJNA320927) | seawater metagenome | isolation source: sample BD02T64 sea water enriched with oil for 64 days | place: USA:Gulf of Mexico | collected 2013-07-27
ATATCACCTAATTCACCTTGAGCAAAATCTGTGATCCCTATAACTACTGTATCACCCTCTATACGAATCCATTCGTGATCTTTGGTGTACTTAAGATTTTCTGGTATGTTCATCTAAATAGAATTTTTGTCAAATTTACGTTTTCAAATGGATTTATCTCAAAAAATACTTCAAAATTATTGCGTTAATGAATAACGCAATTTAAATCCAAAGTTCATATCCGTGAGTGGGTAACTTGTTGAGACAAAACTCTCAGAAGCATTCCTGTTGAAATAAACATTGGCACTGATCTTTTCATTGATAATATAGTTCACAGACGCATTGATTCCCAATTGCTCTTTCCCACTATTCACCTGCTGAGTTTGATCAAAAATATTTCTAATTAAGGATTTTGAATAACTGAAATCAAAATCTAAGTTGAAATCCAAGGTTCTTGGAACCGTACTCTTTGATTTTGCTTTCTTAAATATTTTGATGTCATTCACCTTATAACCAAATCCAATAACAAAGGATCGTGTATTTTCTTCCAGCAATTGACTACTATTTATATTTAAGGTCATCGTCCTACTTGTCTTGTACTCCATTCGTGAGGTGAAGTTATTCTTAAGCGTTACATCCACCTTAATCAATGGGTTGAACTGCTCCTGAATAGACACTTGAGCAATTTGATATTCCCCAATAAAATTCCCACTAGCATCGAAATTTTTTCCCGTCACATCTGTTGGGGATTCTGCATCATAGCTATATTGAGAATTCAAACCTGTAATCGGATCATTTAATGGGTCAAACAGGAGATTCCTTGAGAAGGAACCTACAGTATACGTTGAATTATACCCGGAAGTAATACTAAGCGTTCTCACCTTCTTCTTCCATAATTTGAAATCCTTTAATCCATCATAACGGACAGTCCAGTTGGGTACAGGTATCATATCTTTAAGCTCTCCTACATCCGTAAGCGCCACCGTTGTTGATTTCCCTCCATACACATTCAAAAATGCAGGAATCAATACTTCTTGAGAGGTTCCATTGAAACCGATAGGGAAATTATTTTCATCCTCCGGCAAAACACCTGTAACTCCTGTTTTATTTCTAGCAACTTGTACCGCAATCTCCATTCTTTTTTCCAAGAAATCGTCATACATTACATCCATATCTTTGAATGAGGTAGACATGGAATTGATGGAGATCTTGAAGTTTCCAGACTCATTGGTATTTTGCACTACAGGATCAGCAAATTCCTCTGACCATCTATAAAACTCAGACTTATTTAGACTATAAGACCTATCCGCTGTTAAATTAATTTTAAATCGTTTGATTGGCTCAATCGTACTTTTCAAGGTAAGGGTAGTTCCAAATAATCTAGCATACTGAGCATTCAAATTTTCCTCCTGTATCACCCAACCTTTAGCCGCATCCTTAATACTAGCCTGATCACCCAAGGCGAATTTCCACCCCGGATCAACACCGGAAAGACCTAAGCCACTCTGCCCCATGAAGCTTGTGTTTGGTGTATATCCAGGCAGGGTCAATCCTTCAGTCTTCTTATAGGCTATATTAATCTTCTTTACAGAGGTTAATAAACCTGCAATAAAATCTAAGGTACTATTGGATGATTTCTTTTTAGACTTCTTGTCCTTGTCTTTATCTTTTCCATCTTTATCCTTATCATCATCACTATCTCTTTTCGCTTTACTTCTTCGTGATCTGGATGACTTTTTATAAGGTCTTTTAAGGAATGGTATCTTCTTATATAATTTATCCATGGTGAAACCAATACGAATCTCCTGAGAGGCTGTATTCTGAATGGTGTTCCCAAATTTAGGCTTCATTACATCAGCCTCATCTCCAACCTTATCTTCAGCAAAAAGTGTCCCCTTAATCCAGTCGTAAGTTGCATTGTATTTCAGGTTCACCTTCACCCAATCCGTCCAAGGGAAGTATTTTAAAGGCAGATCATAAGAACCCGTAAAGACATGGTGATAGGTTCGAGCATTCCCTTGTTGAAGACTCCAAATCTCCTTCCATACATCGCTACTTGCCGTTCTTCCAGAATCGGATTCGTTATCGAATCGAGATTTTAAATTAGAAGTAAACGTAAACTTAAGTTTTTGGGAGAAATCATATTTAACATTGAAATTTCTGGTGAAATTCAAGTTTTGCGTATAAATAGGATCAAACTTAAATTCAGAGGTATCACCTATATAAGATATAGAACGAATTTCTTTCTCTTTATAATCCCGAACTACCGTATTGGAAAAACCAATACTCTTTGGCATTAGGTAAAAGTGGAATTCCTTGATCGGTCTCAAAAACCTGGACCTAAACAACTTCGACTTCTTAAAAGGCTGAATTTTCTTAGCTCCAAAATTATAACTATACCCGAGGGTACCCTGGAAATTTCGTTCTATATTCTTTTTAACATCTTCATTGGAAGCTTCCATCTCCGTAAAAGAATAGGATGCACTTAAATTCTTTAAATCATAAAAGCGAGATTTCCCTCCTTTCTTTTTAGGAGCAATCTTAATATTGGAAACATTAAAACTCTTATGCATTACGCGATCTTCTACCTTATCTGCTAATTCCGAACGCTCTCCCTCACTTACAGCATCTAAAGCATCCTCATATTTAACATCCGGATCAAAAGGATTGTATTTCGGTTTTTTCACAACGCTGTTGATACCGTAGTAGACGGGTAATTGAATTCCGAAAGACTCTGGAAATAGATCCCCTGCTTGAACAGTTGTATTGAATCCAAAATCTCTTACATTTTGAAATTCTCTTTCACTCATACTTTGCTCTAAAGAACCAAAGCCGTCCGTTCTGTATCCCCCATTCACATTCACATCAGCAAAATCTGCTAAACTGGTTTTCATCTCGGCCTTCATAGCCCAACCAGACTCCTGATCAAAATCTGTCAACCTTAACTCATTCACCCAAATCTCAGCGCATTTATCTCCAGTAGAACCTGTATTTCGAACCCCAATCATAATAGACCTCACATCCCCCAAATTTGGATTACCCCTTACAAATATTTTCTTCCCATCCGTCAATGGACGTTCAAATTTGGTAGTGTAATCAACAGGATCAGGATCACCGGCAGTTGATCGAATGGCATCATTCCTATTCAGCTTCAACTTCACCAATTCATCAAAGGAGATATCTACTATATTACCATCCGGCCAAACACTCCTTGGGTTATTATCTCCCCAAGTTGTCATCTCCAATGGCAACTCATATTCATAATAGTTTTGTTTGTAATCTGTCCCCAGACGAACAAATAAGCTAAGCTCTCCGGATTGGGTCATTTCATCCTCTAATGACTCCCCATGCACATACATTTTCATGCGCTTGTAATTCCTAAGATCCACACCAATATTTTTAAATATGGCTTTTGCAGATTCTTCTTTTAGATCACAAATTCTCAGCGATAAAGATTGTTCATTTTGAGCGGAAGCATAAGAGGCTCCTTGAAGAATTTCTCTTTCAATCCCAGGAGGTAACACATAATTTACCGGCTCTCTTTTCCCATTCTCCTCAATATTCACAGAAGAAACTACTAAAGATGCATCCAAGTCAGGCCCTTCCCCATCTTCAAGCTCTTGCGTATATCTTCTCCAATTTCCACGGACCATATCTAAGGTTCCGAAACGAAGGGTTACCTGCTCCTTAAATCCGTGCATAAACATACGGATAAAACGAATAGATTTGAAATCACTGATAGGTCCAAATTTGGCCTGATATTCAGAAACCGGAACACGGAATAAATACCAATTCGTTTCTCCATTTGGTCCTACATTGTTAATTTCTTGAACGATATGCGGGTTATCCTCCGCGTTCAACATATCCGGATGTAGATCTATTTCGTATTGGTAGTAATTCTGATTAGTACCTAAGGTATTATCATCATTGATATCCTCTGTATTTGGTACCTTTGAACCGTTTCCAATGAAGGAGTTAAATGTATTGTTTTCAGACCCATTATACCTGGCATAACGATTGGTAATATTGGCTCCTTCTCCATCTAGCTCATCCGAAAGGTAAAAGCCATAATTATCTCCTGAAGGATCTTCCAGTGCATTTAAATATGCTGGTGAAGTCGCAGTGTGATGATCCAATAGACGCACCAAATAATTTTCATCAATTGAACCTTCAACTCCAGCAGGTGTAAATTCTGCTTCCTGCTCATCATTCAAACCATCGAATCCAACATCTTGACTGGCTCCATTGGCATTATCAAAACTTCGAATAAGTGATTGTGAATTGGAAACCACTCCCCAAGCCGTAGTATCCAGGGACGTTAAATTATCAGCTGTTGGCAATCCGTTTTCAAAAGACTTTCTGGAGTCCAATAGAATATCCTCAGAAATATTCCCAATATTGATATATAGATTCCCTCCTTCATGATCAGGATTTGTTATATAAGGATCCATCATCCAGAACTCAATAAATTCAATATTTGCCTCTTCCCAATCTGTGGTTCGGACCTTTTGCATCATCCCTCCCCATCGGGTCTCTGGTGCGTTCAATTTCCCCTCAGCAGAAATACCAGCAGAAATACCAGCCTCCGCTTTTACATCAAAGTTATATTCCCCTTTTTGCTCTGGATCGAAAGTAAGATTCAAGGGTCTCAATCTGTTCAACTCAAAACTGGCTAAATCTTTATTCGTAAAGATCTCTGTAATTCTAACATCTCTTTGATACGGATCCTCCAGGATAGCATCGTTGTCCTTTACATTACTAGGTGCATTTAAACCATAGAAAACATCATCTATTTGATACCAATTTAAACTAGCACGATTAAATCCAGATTTAATATCATCTACGAAATTAGCCTCTTCAAATTTACCATCCGTAGAGTCTATTCCCAATGGTACACTAGCCAATCTCCAAGATCGAGGAAATAATAAAGAAATTTCCGTTTGACCATTTTCAAAATCGTCAATATAGGCAGTCCCACCTTCATCTATATCAATAATATCTGGATGCCCTGGAATGAATTGTGCAAATTCAGCATTGATAAAGAAATCTGATTTTTCCTTCGTTTGTAATAAGGGTAATTTATCGACTAGACGTGTCAAAAATCCAGACTCTCCCTGATAAGATCCATTTACTCCCCAGATCGTATTGTTGATTGGTTCCTCTCCATAATTTATTTTATTCGTTAATGGAGATTCTCTCAAGTTCAACACCGTTCCACCAAACACCAGGTCATCGGAAATTCTATGATCCACATGTAGTCCCATATATCGTTTCGTTTGGAAACTAAACAAGGATCTACTTTCTACAGATACGTTTATAGGCGTTCCTGCATTCAATTTACTTTCATTGGTAATGGTCACCCTTCCCAATGAATAATCTACAATATAATCTGCCCCCTCCGTAAGTGTTTCACTTCCTTGGGTTACCTTTACAGAACCCTTAGGCAAATTGAAGGCATTCAAATATATTTCTGAACCAGATTCAGATTTATATGACCCTTTTAATAAGAACCTATTATTACTCTGCAGTTGCTCTAGGTCTGAACGGGTTGAAGTATATAACTCCTGGTACAAATACTTACCTATGATTTCATCTGTCACTCCCAATGCCGACATCCATCGTTTCAACCCCTTCTCACCAAATGGCTCAACAGATGGCAGATATACTTTCCCTTTAGCGGGATCAATCGTTAGTTTTGGATTTGAAATAAAGTCAAAAAATCCATCCTTACCAATATCACCATTTTGATTCAACCTATCCAGGTTCATCAATTCGATAATCTGTTTATCCCTTACCCCATTTTCCGGAATAAATCGAATTGGACTTCCAGTTTCAGGTTGTTTATACATGATATTCAAGTCAAAATCTTCTCTATTGACTTGAAATGCATTCAAAGAATAAACATTCTTCATCATAAGATCCCAGGTAGGATGATTTACATCTACAGTGGATCCTTTTAAAAGTTTCAGAATTAAAACACCTGGTGCATTTACATCGTTGGAGAACTCTCCAACCTGGAAAACTGTTCCATTTGCAGTGTATTGATAAGCGACTGCTAAGATCTCGTCGTTTCTTAATCTTTGATTAAGGGAGATAAAACCAAGTTTAGCATCATAGCTATATTCATTGGCCTTCAACATTCTAGCTCCTTCAATACGCTCAAAATCCGTAATTGGAATCAATCCATCACTGGTAGCAGCTCCTTCAACCTTATATATATCTCTATAATCCCCATTATTAGCAACTAAATCTGAAGGATTAAGATTTTTAGTATTATCCGGTAAACCTTCTGGATTTTCCGGTTCATCCCCAATATTAGTAAGTGCAAAAATATTCCTGGCGTTATTATAATCCGCTTTGGTATTGGTAATCCAAACTTCAATCTTGTTGATATCGACAGGTGAAGTTACAAATGGCATATCTACTAAAGCATCATCGTATGCCTCATAGAAATGTCTGGCAACAAAATAATGTCGGTCTTCATCGTATTTATCAGCTTGAATCTCAAACTCATTTTTCTGACCACCACCTTCTAGTTTTACATTATTTGTCTCAGATTTTTGTTCAGAGAAAACTGCTGTAACAGTCGTCCTTCCAAATTGCAACTGAGTTTTAGCTCCAAATAAACTTTGTGTTCCAGTAATTAATGTACCTGTTAAAGGCAGACTTACATTCCCTAGCTCTAATGTTTTTAAAATTTCATCTTCCTCCCCGGTATAACCTAGTTTCATTTCATTGTCGAAAGAAAATAAGGCATCGGTATCATATTTCATGGTCAATTGGAGCTTATCCCCAATTTTCCCCACCACATTTACCTGAATATCCTGATCCAGACGGAATGAAGTATTCCCCCTTAAGGCTTCTGGAATGGACCTATCATCTCTAAATAGATGATTGATTTTAAAATCGATCTCAGCAGAACCTTGCGCTTTTATATCAATAACATCAGACCCAAATATTTTACCCAGCAGAGGCTTATTCAACCTTCCACTTGGTATTAGACTTTCCTCTTCGTCTGCAGAGGTCGTCTTATTTTGATCTCGCCAGTATTGCTGAATTAATTCTTGTAATTTTAATTCTTTAAATTCCTCAAAATCGTAAACAGTACCTGTACCTACCTCAACGTCTTCACCTACATTGGTCTTGATTTCATAGGTCCCTTCTTCATCATCATAAATAATCTGCTCTGAAAAGTTATCAGGATTATCTATGGATGATTTACTCAAAGTTGAATCCTGACCGTAACTGACAGAATAGAAACTGATACAAACGAGAAAAAATATATAAAATACGTTGTTCTTCATTGAACTGATAAACTAGAATGACTCAAATAAAATAGAATCTAATCTTTATAATCGCTTAAGGGCTTCTTTAATAAGTATTTCTACAGACAATTCCGGATCCTTTTTTAGAATAATATCCAGTGCTTTACCAGCTACCTTCGTACTGAATCCCAATACCTCCAAGGCTGATAACGCTTCAATTTTACTTCTATTGTTTACAACGGAAGAATTCGTAATATCCAAATCTAACTTTAGTACTTTATCTCTTAAATCTACAATAATTCTTTGAGCGGTTTTTGCTCCAATACCTTTGACTTTACTAAATACTGTAACAGCATCACTCAATACAGCCTCCTTTACATCAGAAGGTGTTAAAGTGGACAATATCATTCGTGCAGTATTCACACCAACCCCAGAAACAGAGGTTAATAGATGAAAACAAATTCTTTCATCTGAATTATGAAATCCAAATAGTAGATGAGCGTCATCTCTAATAATCTGACTGGTAAGCAACTTCACTGCTTTCTTACCTTGTAATACCTCTGAAGTAAGTACCGATATGTTTACAAAATACCCCACTCCAGCGCATTCTACAATGGCCGAAGTAGGTGTTAATTCTGTGATTTCTCCATTCAAATAATGAATCATGTATCTATTATTTATCTCTTTTTGAGTGGGCATCTACCACAGCAAGAGCAACCATATTTACTATTTCTTTTACTTCACTTGCCATCTGAAGCACATGGACTGATTTATTCAAACCAAGTACAACTGGACCAATAGCCTCAACCTCTCCAAGGTTTTGTAATAATTTATAAGCAATATTTCCAGCTTCTAAATTTGGAAAAATAAGCACGTTCACTTTTTTATCCACAAGGTTCGAGAATGGGAAATTTTCCTTTAAACTTTCCCTGTCCAAGGCAAAATTCGCCTGAATCTCCCCATCAACTGTCAAGTCGGGTCTTTCTTCATGAAGGATCTGAACAGCTTTCTGAACTTTTTTCGTATTAGGATCTTTCGTAGAACCAAAGTTCGAATAAGACAGCATAGCCAATCTAGGATCTATCCCCAGTCGCTTAACAGAATCAGCAACCAAAGAAGCAATACCTGCTAATTCTTCAGCATTTGGATTAATATTGATTGTAGTATCCGCAAAGAACATTGGTCCCCGTTTAGTGATCATCACATACAATCCTGCCAATCGTTTCACATCTTTCTCCAGACCAATAATTTCAATAGCCGGACGAATGGTTTCAGGGTAACTTCTGGTGATACCAGAGATCATAGCGTCTGCTTCTCCTATGTTCACCATCATAGCACCAAAATAATTCCGCTCTCTCATCTTCCGATGAGCCTCATACTCTGTATACCCTTTTCTCTGGCGACTTAACCATAAGTTATTTCCAAAACGCTCACGTCTTGTATCTTCTTCTGCACTTTTTGGATCTATAATGGTAGGCTCGTCAAAGTCAAATCCATTTTCCTCAATCATCGATAGAATTTTATCCTTTCTACCTAATAATATCGGTTCAGCAATTCCTTCTTCTTTAGAGATAAGCGCTGCTTTTAAAACATTGTAATTATCCGCTTCAGCAAACACTACACGTTTAGGATGTCGATGTGCAATAGACATCACATTCCGCATAAGCTTGTTGTCACGACCCATTCGTTTATTGAGCGTATGCTTATATTTTTCCCAATCTTCAATTTCCAATGTCGCTACTCCTGAATCTATGGCCGCTTTAGCCACTGCTGGAGCTACCTCAGAAATCAATCTTGGGTCATTTGGTTTTGGGATAATATAATCTTTACCAAAGACCAAACTTCTCTCACCATACGTAATCAATACCTCTTCAGGAACCATTTCTTTGGTCATCCTGGCAATTGCTCTAACTGCTGCAAGTTTCATTTCTTCATTGATCTTCGTCGCTCTAACATCTAGCGCACCTCTAAAGATAAATGGGAAACCAAGTACATTATTTACCTGATTAGGATGATCCGATCGACCAGTAGCCATGATCACATCTTCACGGGTTTTAATAGCTAGGTCAAAATCAATTTCAGGAATAGGATTCGCCATTGCAAAAACAATTGGATCTGCCCCCATGCTCTTCAACATTTCAACGGATAGCACGTTTCCTTTCGAAAGGCCAATAAAAACGTCTGCTTCCACCATTGCTTCTTCAAGCGTTCTAAGTGGTGTATCATTAGCAAATTCCTGTTTATACTTGGTAAGGTCTGTTCTATCCGAATGAATCACCCCTTTACTATCACACATCAAGATATTCTTCTTGGATGCCCCCAAAGAGACGTACAATTTAGTACATGAAATAGCGGCCGCTCCGGCTCCATTCACTACAATCTTTACATCTTCAATGTTTTTCTCAACACATTCCAATGCATTCAACAGAGCTGCGGCCGAAATGATTGCCGTACCATGTTGATCATCGTGCATTACCGGGATATCCAATTCTTCCTTGAGTCTTTTTTCAATTTCAAAACACTCTGGAGCTTTGATATCCTCCAAATTGATCCCACCAAAAGTGGGAGAAATAGCCTTAACGGTTTCAACAAAACTATCTACATCTTTTTGATCTACTTCTATATCAAAAACATCGATGTCTGCGTATATTTTAAACAGTAACCCTTTACCTTCCATAACGGGCTTGGATGCCAAGGGACCTATATCCCCAAGTCCCAGAACAGCTGTCCCATTAGAAATTACTGCTACTAAGTTGCTTTTTGCGGTATATTTATATGCATCGTTTGGCCTTTTTTCAATTTCCAAACAGGGCTCCGCCACCCCAGGAGAATATGCTAATGATAAATCTCTCTGCGTACTGTGACTCTTGGTAGGAACTACCTCTATTTTCCCTGGACGTCCTTTAGCGTGAAATTCTAGTGCCTCTTTCTTTTTGAACTTATCCATACGATCGCTTTATATTAACTAACAAAGGTAATGATTTTGTAGTCCTATAAAAGGACTCAGGATCTAAATTAGATAGTAAATACTAAACTATTCAAAACCAATCGCTTTACCATTAAAAAAGAACAATTCATCATTAAATTTCTAAATTTTAAAGTTTTTTAACACAACACCTTGTAGATAGGCTTTAAAATAATATAGAGTCCCGTCACTTTTAAATATTATTATTATCTTTATAGCCACGTTTAAAAGAACTTGTTGAAGTTCAATAAATTACCCTTTAATTCACTATAAGATGAAAAAAATTTTACTACCTGTCTTGGGGCTAAGCTTGATGACAAGCACTGCCTTTGCACAAGTATTTTCTGAAGACTTTGCTTCTGGAATTCCATCTACTTGGACTATTGTTGATAATGATGGTTCTACACCTGATGCAACTCAAACTGGAGTTGTTGCTGGTTGGCATGGAGCTACAAGTACACAAGCTGGAGCATACGCTAGAAATACTTCATGGTACAACCCTGTAGGAGCTGCTGATGACTGGTTGATTTCACCATCAATTGACATACCTACAAGTGCTACCAATGGTTATGCTTTAAAATTTAACGCGGTATCTTTTGATGCTTCATTCCTTACTACATTAAAAGTAAAGATTTCAACTACTGGATCAGCTACATCTGACTTCACTACGACGTTGGTAACTGAGGTGATCCCAGGAGCTTGGAACACGTATCAATTAGATCTTGGTGCTTACCAAGGAGAAACTATCAATATCGCTTTCAATGATGTATCTAACGATATGTTCTGGGTAGGTTTAGATGATGTTGAAGTTGTTGAAACTGTTGGAAACGATGCTGAATTAGTTGGTGTTGGAGTTGACAATGGACTGATTGGAAATAGAACATTAACATTTACTGTTGGTAATGTTGGTTCTAATGACATCACTTCTTATGACATCAACTGGAGTTTTGATGGAGATAACTATACTGAAGCTGTTACTAACGTAACCATCGCTCCTGGTGGAACTAATGTAACTCAAATTTCTTTATCAGTTCCTAATGCAATCGAAGATGGTGCATTCTCTGCTGATATCGTAAACGTTAACGGAGGAGTTGATCCAGACCTAACGAACAATTCTCTTTCAGGGACATTGACATTCATGGTACCAGTTCCAAACTTTACCTTGACAGATACGTATGGTAACGACTGGGATCTTCATGACGAATTAACAGCTGGAAAATCTGTTGTATTAGATTTCTTCGCTTCATGGTGTGGACCTTGTGAGGTTTCTACTCCTGCGTTGAACACTTTCTATGAAACGAATGGTTCAGGAGCTAACGACGTTCAAGTATTCGGTATGACTGTTGAGGCAACTGACAACACGAATGCAATAATCAACAACCTAGGATGGGGAGCTACATACCCAAAATTCAAGTACACATCTGTTAACGACGAAATGTACTCTCACTATAGCTTCAACCATGGATTGAACAGTGGATCTATTCCTTTCTTCGTTATGATTTGCCCTAACGTAACGGATCCAGCAAACTCAACTATCATCCAAAGTGCTGTTGGTTTCGGTAGTGGTATGTTCGAAGATGACTTCCAACCAGCTGTTACTGCTTGTGCTCTTGATGTTGAAGAGACTGTAGTTGCAAATGAAATCATTGCATTCCCTAACCCGGCTTCTGACTTGACTAATATCCGTTTTGCGCTTAACGCAAACGCTGATGTTGCCTTGACAATGGTTGACATGTTAGGAAAAGTAGTTTACACTACTCCAAGTGTATCTTACGATGCTGGAAACCATTCAATCAGTGTAAATGTATCTAACCTTGAAAAAGGTATGTACTTATCAACACTTACTATTGATGGTCAAGCACATACTGTAAAAGTAAATGTAGAGTAATTCTACAGTACAATTTTATATATCAGGCCTGTATCGAAATTCGATACAGGCCTTTTTTGTTCACTATTGTTGTGTGTTAATTTCTGTTAAAACCGCATTAGCCATAGTATTTCAAGCCAAAATAGTACTTTAAAAAAGTAACAATCCTTTAGAAATTAACCCTTACTTCCCAAATATACCTTGATTATCCTAATAAAAATTGATATTTTCGGGATTCAAAATTTTCATTTTTACTAATTATCATTTCATAAGAACGTAAAATATACCTACCCCTATGAGAAAAATTTTTATCCCTATTTTAAGTCTTGGATTACTTGCAGGTAATGCTCAAGCACAAGTATTTTCTGAGGATTTCAGTTCTGGAATTCCTTCTACTTGGACAACCATTGACAACGATGGACTAACACTAACTTCAGGATTCGTAAGTGGGATCGTTGAAGGATGGCACGACTGGCCAACTTCACCAAAGGATTACGCTCAAAACTTATCGGTATATGACCCAGCTGGACAATCTGATGATTGGTTAATTACTCCAGAGATTACTGTAACTAGTGGTGCAACCAATGTAATGGGACTTTCTTTTAGAGCGTCTTCTTATGACCCAACGAAATTAGCATCTATGAATGTACTAATTTCAACTACTGGAGATGAAATCGCAGATTTCACTGCTACTCTTCAAACAGGAATAGTTCCTGCAGGTTGGAATCAATATGTTATTGACTTAGATGCTTACGCAGGTCAAACTGTAAGAATAGCATTCCAAGATGTATCTAATGACAAGTTCGTTCTTCGTCTTGATGATGTAGTGGTTGGAGAATTACAAGAAAATGATGCCGAATTGACTTCAGCATATCCAGATAAAACAATGATTGGCGATAGAACAATTAGTGTTGTATCTACTAATGTTGGTTCAAATGACATTACTTCATACGATATCAACCTTACATTTGACGGAAACACAACTACTCATTCAGTTACTGGAGTAAACATGGCTTCAGGTGCAATGAATACTACAGAGATTTCATTGTCTGTAATTACACCTATGGATGACGCTAGTATGACGGTAGAAATCGTTAATGTAAACGGTGGAACTGATGGTAACACTGCTAACAATAGCTTAACTGGTGAATACACATTCTTAGAACCAGTACCTAACTTTGAATTGACAGATACTTACGGAAACAGCTGGGATCTTCACGAAGAACTTGCCGCTGGTAAAACTGTAGTATTGGATTTCTTCGCATCATGGTGTGGACCTTGTGCAACATCAACTCCTGCATTGAACACATTCTATGAAAACAACGGATCAGGTGCTAATGATGTTCAAGTATTTGGTTTGACGATTGAACAAACTGACAATACAAATTCAATAATCAACAACCTAGGGTGGGGAGCTACTTATCCAAAGTTTACGTACAGTGAAGATAGCTATTTATCGTATTCTCATTATAGCTTTAACCATGAGCTAAACTCTGGATCTATTCCTTTCTTCGTTATGATTTGCCCTAACGTTAATGATCCAGGCAACTCTACTATCATTACCAGTGCTGTTGGATACTCTAATGGAATGTTCACTGACGAATTCCAACCAGCTGTTTCAGCTTGTTTATTGGATGTTGAAGAAACTGTTATTAACGCTGAAGTATCTGTATTCCCTAACCCAACTTCTACTGTTGCGAACATCAACTTTGCATTGAATACAAGTGCAGATGTTAACATGACAATGGTAGACATATTAGGAAAAATTGTATACAACACAACTTCAACTTCATACGAAGCTGGAAATCATACAATCTCTGTAGATGTTTCAAACCTTGAAAAAGGAATTTATCTATCTACGCTTACCGTTAATGGTCAAGCACATACTGTAAAAGTAACAGTAGAATAAGACTACTGTAAAACATACAGGAAGCCCTTATCGAACAATCGATAAGGGCTTTTATTTTTTCATACCACAGGTTTTCAATTAACTATTTGAAATTAAACAATTATAATTACCTTTGAGTAAAGTAAAATTCAGACCATGAAGAAGACATTTTATATTTTTCTTATTTCTTTGTTTCACCTTTTTAGTGTAAACCTACTTGCTCAACCGGCTACTCCATACGCACCTAACTTTCAAGTTACAGATATGGACGGTGTTCCACACAATTTACATACTTTCTTAGATGAAGGTAGAACAGTAGTTCTAGAATTCTTTACAGTGAATAGCCCTGTTACCTTAAATTCCAGGGAAGCAATGACCATTTTACAAGACACCTATGGTACTGAAGGTGATTTCAGTATGATGTTCTTCGGTATAGAGATGGACACTTTCAATACTGGAGAAACTCAATTTATAGATGACTACAGCATTACGTACCCTATCATAGATGATTTGGCTCCAATGGGCAACTTATATGGTGCCGATGTAAATACTCCAATGTTTATTATCATTTGCCCAGACAGATTATGGAAGGTTAGATACGGAAGCCTTTTCGATGACACCAGTCTTATCCTAGGTCTATCTAATCAATGTGAGGATCTTTCTGAGCATGTTTTAGATGGGAAAATTTTGAAATATATAGGAGAGGAACAATTTTGCAATGGGGAGCTTAGATCTGAATTCTATATCCAAAATTACAGCGATTCAATTTTTCTTAGTTCGGCGGTAATCAGCGCTTGGAACGACACTATCTATAAAGGAAGTACAGTTTGGAATGGTTATCTAGCACCCTATACCATAGATACTGTTTCTTTTGACTTGTTTAATCTGGACACTCTACAAGACATCACTTTCAGACTGGATTCCATCAACAACATAGCCGATACCTATTCAGATAACAATTCTTTTGAGCGAACATTTGAAGAAGGACCTCAATCAGGAATGAATTTTAGAGTGGATGTATTCACTGATTATCATCCAGAAGAGACTACTTGGTACATAGAGAACCCTAGTGGGGATATCATTTATACAAGCCTACAATACTGGCCAAACACACTAAACACAGTTAATTTATCGTACAATCAGGAAGGTTGTTATAAATTCATCATTGAAGATAGCTTCGGGGACGGAATTCTAAGTGGAAATACCCCTGATGGTCCTGCAGCTGGATATGTTCATGTAACCAATCATTTGGGAGATACTATTTTTAATGAAAATGATTTCGAGGCAGGAACTAGCCAAAGGTTCTCTCTAGATTTCCACTTGTCTACTGAAGAATTTGAGCAAGCTACATTTGAAGTGCATCCCAATCCAAGTAATGGAATCGTGCATATAGATTTAGGAACAGACCTAACTGAAGGTCAATTGACTATTTACTCAACGATAGGGAAGATAGTCTATAAGGAAGTCTTAAACGCTAATTCATTCTTGCAAATTAATACAGCGAAATGGGCCAAAGGATTATACATCATTGAGCTCAATAATGGTCTGAAAACCAGTTCTCAAAAGCTGATTGTGAATTAAACAATCTGTTCAATTAAAAGCATTAGGGTTCTATCATTTTTTGATAGAACCCTTTTTTTATCTTAAATTTACTTAACCCAAGCGTTTGATTTAGTTAATATGGATGACTAAAATTAACATGTTTTAACAATAGTGTCCATTTTAAAAATATGGCATAACCTTTGTCTAACAACTATCGAGCGAAAATTTTGGCTATTTTGCGAAAGTAAATTTCTATCAAGAAATTTGGTAGCCCTTAAAAACAAAAACATGAAAAAGTGGATTAGTCTTGTTGCATTAATGTTTATATCAATAACTGTTTTTGCACAAAAAAAACTTCCTAAAGTTGAATTAAAGAATCTAGAAGGTCAAGTTATTGATGTATCTAGTTTGGAGAATGAAGGGAAACCTATGGTAATTAGCTTTTGGGCTACATGGTGTAAACCTTGTGCAAAGGAGTTGGACGCTATTATGGAGGTTTATGAAGAGTGGCAAGAAGAAACTGGTGTTGAAATATACGCAGTATCTATCGACGACAGTCGTGCTGTAAGACGTGTTGGCCCTTATGCAAACGGAAAAGGTTGGGAATACAATATTCTATTAGATACTAACGGGGAATTAAAAAGAGCCCTTAATGTTGGAGCAATTCCACATACTTTTCTAATTGATGGTGAAGGAAGTATTGTTTGGCAACACACTTCCTATCAAGAAGGAGATGAAGAAGAACTTTTCGAGGAAATAGAGAATCTGGTTAAATAAGTCAGACATGGTTAAAAAAATAGCCCTAGCAAGCCTCATGGCTTGCTTTTTTGGTGTTGAAGTTTTCGCTCAATCCAATGAAGGAAGTGTTTCAGGAAATACCCAGGTAGATTTCCAATATTCCAAAGACAATGAGAGCATAGGAGCCGCTGAAGCACCCGAGAAATTACTAATGAATAGTTTTGCGAATATCCAATATGACTGGAAAAATTTCAGAGCAGGGATTCGCTATGAATACTATTATCCTCCAATGCTAGGATTCAATCCTGAATATGAAGGTGGTGGACTTACCTATAAATTCGTTCAGTTTAAAAACGATAATATAGATGTAACCTTTGGTAATTTTTACGACCAGTTTGGAAGTGGTATGATCTACAGAACCTATGAGGAAAGAAACCTAGGTTATGACAATGCCATGGAAGGTGTGCGTATCAAATACAAAATACAAGATGGTGTATACCTGAAAGGTTTGGTAGGAAAGCAAAGGTTATTCTATGATCTAGGACCTGGTATTGTACGAGGATTAGATGGTGAATTTAGCTTAAACGATGTTTATAGCCCTCTTAAGGATAGCAAACTTAGAATTAACCTAGGTTTAAGTGTAGTTGGAAAATATCAAAAGGATGATGGAACGACCTTGATCGGCTCTGGAGATACTGGAGATACGCTTGCCATACTTCCAGAAAATGTAGCTTCTACTTCCGCTCGTATAGTCTTAAACTATGGGAAATTTGCCTTCGATGCAGAATATGTAGAAAAATCACAAGATCCATCAACGGCCAATGGATTAATTTATAAAAGAGGTACTGGAATTTTGTTGAATGCCTCTTATTCTCAAAAAGGTTTTGGTGCGGTACTTAGCGCTAAGCATATTGACAATATGGATTTTCGTTCGGACAGAACAGAGTCTATACAGAACTTGAACATTAACTACCTACCTGCATTAACCAGACAACATGCTTGGGCATTGGCAACACTATATCCTGCAGCCACCATTCCAACAGGAGAAATGGGCTTGCAAGCTGACATCAACTATAAGGTCCCAAAATCATCAGGCTTCCTTGGAGGTGCATTTGCAGGTTCTTATATCAACCTTGGCTATTCAAATGTATATAATATCCATAAAGATTATATAGGTGGTGCAGGAACCAAAGGATATAAAACAGATTACTTTAAAGTTGGTACAGATTCTTTAGGGAATAAAGATAAGTTCTTTGAGGAATTCGTTTTCGAAATGTCTAAGAAGGTGAACAAGAAATTGAAGATGACTGGTTCATATATCTATACTTTCTATAATAACGATGTTCAACAAGGTACTAAGTCGGAGCAAAGCCATATTTATTCGAATGTTGCTATCCTTGAAGGGAAATACAAATTACCCGGGAGGAGAAGTATTCGAGCAGAGGCGCAGCATTTATGGACTAAACAAGATCACAAAGACTGGGTAATGGGATTGGTAGAATATACTATTCCGCATTATTTTGTTGCCGTGCAATCTCTGTATAACTATGGAGATAAAAAGAAATTGGCCTACCCCTCTATTTCTGGAGGATATACCAAAGGAGCCACTAAGATCCAAGGGACCATAGGGAAACAAAGAGCAGGTTTATTTTGCGTAGGTGGAGTATGTAGAGAAGTTCCAGCAATGGACGGATTTACCCTTACAGTAACAACAAGCTTCTAAATCATGAAAAAGATAGTATTCGCTTTATCGATGGCCACTTCAGCCATCTTATTTAATAGCTGTGAAGAGATTGAAGGTGACTTTTATAGAGTTGTCGAAGTTGACACCCGTTGCGAGGAGTTTGACTTTGATCCAACACCTAACAATCCAAAAAGAAATATTCTTATAGAAGACTTCACCGGTCATTTATGCGCAAACTGTCCAGCCGCTGCCGAAAAAGCAAAGGAACTGGAAAAGGCCAATGACGGTCAAGTAATTGTTATTGGGATTCATGGAGAAGGTACCTTTACGAGTACTACATCTGGATTACCTGGATTCACATACGACTTTACCACCCCAGAAGGTACAGAGATGGATGCATTCTTTGGAGCTTCTGCTAAAGGATTGCCAGTTGGAATGATCAGTAGACGAGATTTAGACAATAGTAAGTTGTTGGGTAGTAGTAAATGGCCTGCAGCAGTTGAAGCTGTCAAGAACTTGGATGCCATCGCATATGTTGATGTTCATGCCAGGTATCAAGAGGATGATGATGAAATTATCTGCATTGACACTAAAGTGGATGTATTGGGTGGATATGACGCAGATCTTATTGTAGTCTCTACAGTTCTTGAAGATAGCATTGTCGGATATCAAATCAATGGTTCTGAGGGTCCTATTTCAGATTATGTACATATGCACGTAATGAGAAGTGCACCACTGGGTGCGTTTGGAACTCCGATAGGAACAGCTCCTTATACTTCAAATGATGAATTCACCCAAAGAGTGAGTATTCAAAAAGGTGCTGACTGGGTAGCGAAAAACCTAAAAGTTATTTCATATATCTATAATAAGGAGACCTATGAGATTCTTCAAGTAGCAGAAAATCATGTTGAAATTGAATAAGCACTTTACATACTATTCCATTTTAATAACTATTCTAATTTTGAGCTTTAGCCCTACCGCTAAGGCTCAATTTTTTGATGGGGGTGTACTTGTGGGCCTGGCTGCAAGTCAAATTGATGGTGACCGAGTTGCTGGATATGACAAAGCAAACCTTAAACTCGGAATGTTCATTGAACGCAAAGTAAAAAGAAGAGGTAGACGTCGTGGTAGAAATAAAAACAAATGGAACTATGGAGGAGAGCTGTATTATATTGGTAAAGGAAGTAGTACCAAGGCGAAAACTACCACCTCAAATGCCTTTGTGATTCAATTACATTATATCGAGTGTAGCCCCTACCTACTGTATTCCGTGAAGAAAAATGCTATAGTTCAGGGTGGATTATCTATTGCAACCTTACTAAGTAATAAAATTACTGAAGGACAAAATGAATGGTCTAGTGAAGAATTCAATAATTTAGATTTAAATTATTTTATTGGTTTTAAATACCTTTTAAACAAACATTTAGCAATTGATTTCAGAGCGCAAAGATCACTCGTGCCCTTCGCAAGCGCAGATACAGAAAGCCCTATTTTCGATGAAACTGGGCTTAGGAACATCATTTTATCTTTTAACGCATACTATAAACTATAACTAAGAATTTGCGTTAAAAAATAATATTAGCTATCTTTAAAATCAACTGGAAAATCATTTTAACTTTTCTTTAGATAAGAAAATAAATGTATTCCCGTTCTTATAGTGAAGAACAAAGAATAGAATATGTTAGAGATGTGCAAAGATGTGCTTACCAAGGTAAGTTTTGACCCCTTCTTATTTCAGAAGGAACTAAGGAAATCCACTGAATGGATTCAAAATTCAGAACTTTTAAAGTTCAAACAGTGGTGTATAGAAGAATTTGGAAAAGAATATTCTTCTATAATAACCGAAGTTTTTGCCAATCTATAAACCATAAAAAGAGGCCTGTAATTTGATTACAGGCCTCTTTTATTTTATTAAGATTCAAATAGGTTGAGGTCAGATTGACTCGCTCGACTTACGCCTAAATGTTGATAGGCTAAATCAGTAGCAACCCTTCCTCTCTGGGTCCTCATCATATATCCTTGCTGGATAAGATAGGGTTCATATACCTCTTCTATCGTTTCATTTTTTTCACTTACTGCTGTTGCAATTGTTCCTACCCCTACAGGCCCTCCTTTGAATTTTTCTATAATGGTTCGGAGAATCAATATATCCATTTCATCCAAGCCATTATCATGAATTTGAAGGGCTTTTAAGGAACTTTGAGAAAGTGGTAGATCAATTCTTCCATCTCCTTTTACCTGTGCAAAATCTCGCACCCTACGTAATAGCGCATTTGCGATCCTTGGTGTCCCTCTACTCCTACCTGCAATTTCTATGGCAGCATCTCTATCAATAGGCACTTCCAACAACTGAGCCGATCGATTCACAATAGAGGACAGTAATTTAGCATCGTAATATTCCAGCCTTGCGTTTATTCCGAACCTAGCTCTTAAAGGGGCTGTCAATAGACCGGATCTGGTAGTTGCACCGATTAATGTAAATTTATTAAGACTGATTTGTACAGACCTGGCACTGGGACCAGACTCTATCATGATATCAATCTTATAATCTTCCATAGCGCTGTACAGGTATTCCTCAATAACAGGACTTAGCCGATGAATCTCATCGATAAATAACACATCTCCTTCTTCAAGATTGGTCAACAATCCTGCTAAATCACCTGGTTTATCCAATACAGGACCAGAAGTTAACTTAATTCCAGCTTGTAATTCATTAGCGATAATGTATGCCAATGTCGTCTTACCTAATCCCGGAGGACCGTGTAGCAACACATGGTCCATTGCCTCATTCCTTAGATTTGCGGCTTTAGTAAAAATCCTAAGATTGTCAATAATCTTATTTTGTCCTGTAAAGTCATCAAAACTCTTGGGACGGAGTGTAAACTCAATATTTTCCTCTTCGTCGTAAAACTCAGAATCCGATTGCAGGATTTCATTCATAGTGTCATCAATAAATCTTATATGTACTATGGGTACCTATAATTTACCACTAAAATACAAAAGGTCTGTATTCTCTACAGACCTTTTGTATTAAACTTATAAACATAGGAGATAATTACCCTTATTCGTTTTGATCTATTAGGATACTCCCCTCATCAACATCGCACACAACCATGCTCCATAGGTTCCCAATGCATATCCTAAGACTGCTAACAAAACACCAACAGGTGCTAAGCTTGGATGGAAGGCTGATGCAACAATTGGCGCTGAGGCTGCTCCTCCAATATTTGCTTTACTACCTACAGCAATGAAAAAATAGGGCGCCTTGATAATTTTTGCCACCACAAACATCAATACAATATGAATAATCATCCAAATAGCCCCTAATAAGAATAGACCAGGGCTCTCGAAAATAGCAAGAGCATCCATCTTCATTCCAATACTAGCTACCAGTACATAAATAAACACAGAACCAATTCTGGAAGCACCTGCACCTTCATAGGTTTTTAACTTGGTAAAAGACAAGATCAATCCACCCGTAGTAGCCAACACGATCAACCAAAAGAATTTACTTGTCAAACTAAATTTCTTTAATTCAGGCGCATTTTGCTCAATGAAAGGTGCAATATTGTCTGCTCCGTAATGTGAAAGTCCAGTAACCCCAAGACCAATTGCTAAAATGATCATCAAATCCGTAAGATTTGGTATTCTCATGGTCTTCTTTTCGAACTCGATCATCTTTTCTTTTAGCTCCTCAATAGAACTATCGTCCGCTTTGAAAAAGGCATTGATTTCATCTCTAAATCCAACACCAAAAAGTAAAACCGCCATCCAGGCTTGAGCCACCAATACATCCACCGTGATCATTGCACTAAACAGCTTATCACTGGATTCAAACATTTCTTTCATGGCAGTTTGGTTGGCTCCACCACCAATCCAACTTCCTGCAATGGTAGCCATTCCTCTCCAAACCTCATCTGGTCCTTGGCCACCTACCAAATCAGGTGAAAAATAAGAAACCATTAAAATAGTTAGTGGACCTCCAATAATGACCCCCGCAGTACCTGTTAAAAACATGATAACCGCCTTTGGCCCCAAATTGACAATTCCTTTAATATCAATACTCAATGTCAATAGAACAAGTGCCGCAGGCAACAAGTACCTTGAAGAAACAAAGTAAAGATTGGACTCCTCTCCAGATATCACCCCTGCGGAGTTAAATAAAGAGGGAAGAAAATAACACAATAAAAGCGCTGGTACATATTTGTAAAACTTAACCCAGCCCTTGTTCTTACTTGAAGAAGTGTAAAATATAAAAGCCAAAATAATGAATAACAAACCCAATACACTGGCATCATTTGTAAGTACATTCATACCTGAAAAATTTTACCCCAATTTTAACATTTTTTTTTAATTGAGCGCAATTGAAATGAAAAATAATAACCACAAAAAATAAGGGCATCACTACTTAGTAGTGATGCCCTTTCTATTTTGAATAGATTATAGAACGATACTACAATCCAATTTGTACACCTAATTTAAGGCTTCCAACATTTGCACCTGCTGCCTCAACAGTAGCTGCCTGACCACCCATTCCACCACCAAGAGCAACATCGTGCGCCATATAGTAAGTCATGTCATATTCTGCAAATACTTTTACACCACTGAAAGGCGCAAAATTAACCCCAGCCCCCATTGGTAAAATAATTGCTTCCGACTCAACTTTTATATCTGAATCTGGTGCTTGAGCATAGGTTATTTCCTGCGTTAACATTGACATACCTGCACCGGCAAATCCATACACAGAAAAATTCTCACTGTTTGAACCAACAACATTATAGTTGAAAACACCTGAGAAGCTCATTTCAGAATTACTCATTTCCGTTCCAAAAATATCGTAAGAAGCACTTTTACTAACACCTTGTACATACCAAAATGCTTTATCCCCCATTTGCTTACCGGCATAACCAAAGAAACCAATTTCTTTTGCCTCATCCACAACAGCTTCTTCCATCGACATCAAATATCCTGCACCAGCAATCATGTCCCCAGATCCTCCTCCAGAACCTCCACTAAATCCACCTCCACCAGAAGAATATCTAGATATTTGAGCTTCCGATGTAAGAGTTGCAGCAAAAAGGCAACCTAACGCGATTAAAATTCTATTTTTCAACATGCTTTTCAAACTATAGTTATTATGAACCATAAAACTATATAATTCATAGATGAGTTCCTAATTTTACATTTATGAATATGTTTAAATTGTAATTATTACATATCCGAATAAAAGTAAGCGCTTATTACAAATTATATCGTATACCCAGTTGAAGCATAGCAACGTACCAATTGGGTTTATAATTTTTTTCGACATCTGTTAGGAACCCAGAGGCATCTTTAACATGTACTACCACACCATTTGAAAGAGAGGAAAAGAATTCACCTTCTACAAAAAAGTAGAATTTCTTTAGCTTCAGATGCAGAGAAGTAACGGAATTTAAACCAAAATTTGTTCCCAATATATTCCCATCCTCAGCAAATGGATTACTAAAATCATAGTGATAGTTATAATTCATCAATCCTATACCAAAGCTACAAGGAGAAAAAGCAAATTTTGTTTTGTCATTCCCATACATATAAAAGCTAATTCCAACATTGATATTCACAAAGGAAAATTGCTCTGAAATTTTCTCGTGTCCATTTATATCTATCCGAGTATCTTCTGATTCCGTCGATAGTAAACTGACATTTGCATAGGTGAAAAGTTTTCTATTCAACAATTGTTTGGATCGTATTCCAAATCCATATGCTGGTCGTGCTTTCGCATCGGGAGTAGATTTATCAATCACATTGGCAAATACAGTACTTGGTCCTAATTCTAACCATAATAAGGAACCACCCTTATAACTTTTAGGATAATATTTTGTACGCGTAGTTTCATACTGCCTTTGCGCAAAGCAGGTACATGCAATCAGAACGAAACAAATGGATAAAATCTTTTTCATTATTTCCGAATTCTAATTTTAACCTTCAATCGATATCCTATATTGAGCATAATGGCCATTTCTCTATTGAAGTCGTACAAGTAGCGCGCTTCAAAGAAAAATGCCTTATGAAAGTGCGTCCCAACACCCAAGGCATAATAGGACTTAGCAGTTTCCTTGTTCAGTAACGAATTGTTTGGACCACTACCGAATTCCGTTTTCTGAAATTGCAATACCATTCCTTGAGAAAGGTAATAGAGATTTTTTTTAACCTTAAAAAAATAGTTTTCTATAATGTGAAATCCATAATTGGTTTCCAATCCCTTTCGGAAATCTACATTGCTGACATTTCTTTTATAAGGAACCGGAAAATAGTAATTCCCACCAATTTCGGTATGCACTTTAACTTTGGATAATATATGTATTCGAGCACTCAGTCCTTGCATGAAAAAGTTAGCATCCAGTTCATCATTTAGATTATAAAACTGAGTACTGGCTCCATCCAGGAAGAATAGTATATGCTTCTTTTTCTTTTTTGGTTGTTCGGTTCTAGTACCAGCAATATTTTTGGAAAAGGGAGTAGCCAAATATATTGGGGGAACACCGGAAAAAGGTTCTACAGTTTGAGCAGAAAGATTAAACATATAAGATATCAGAAAAATAAATAAAAGTAAAGCTCTCATTCTCTTATATTTATTATACCAAATATAAAAAAAGCCGCTCAAATTGAGCGGCTTTTTAAGTTACTTATTTTTTAAATTTAGCTTTTAAATGCGCTAAATCCAGTAATATCAAATCCTGTGATCAATAAATGAATGTCGTGAGTTCCTTCGTATGTAACAACAGATTCTAAGTTCATCATATGTCTCATGATAGAATATTCACCTGTAATCCCCATACCTCCGAGCATTTGCCTAGCATCACGAACAATGGTCAATGCCATATCTACATTATTTCTTTTAGCCATAGAAATCTGAGCAGTTGTAGCTCTTCCCTCATTACGAAGGACACCTAAACGCCAAGTAAGCAATTGTGCTTTGGTGATCTCTGTAATCATCTCTGCCAATTTCTTTTGCTGAAGTTGGAATGAACCAATCGGTTTTCCAAATTGTATTCTTTCTTTAGAATATCTTAAGGCAGTATCATAGGCGTCCATAGCAGCACCTAAAGCACCCCATGCAATACCAAACCTAGCAGAATCCAAACACATCAAAGGAGCACCCAGACCACTTTTACCGGTCAATAGATTTTCCTTAGGCACCTTTACATTGTCAAATACAAGTTCTCCGGTAGCCGAAGCTCTTAAAGACCATTTATTATGCGTTTCAGGAGTTGTAAATCCTTCCATTCCACGTTCCACTAGAAGACCATGGATTCTTCCTTCTTCATTCTTAGCCCATACAACAGCAACATCTGCATAAGGGGCGTTTGAAATCCACATTTTCGCTCCATTCAATAGGTAATGATCTCCCATATCCTTGAAATGAGTTTCCATACCTCCAGGATTGGAACCATGATTTGGCTCGGTTAAACCGAAACAACCTAGAAATTCTCCGGTCGCCAATTTAGGTAGGAACTTCTTTCTTTGCTCTTCGGTCCCAAATTTCCAAATTGGATACATCACAAGAGAAGATTGTACAGATGCTGTAGAACGGATTCCAGAGTCACCTCTTTCCAATTCTTGCATGATCAATCCATAGGATATCTGATCCATACCTGCTCCACCATATTCCTCTGGAATATATGGCCCGAAGGCACCAATTTCTCCTAATCCACTTTTCACTTGTTGAGGGAATTCAGCCTTTTGGCAATATTCTTCAATAATGGGTGAGATTTCTTTTTTGACCCATTCGCGAGCCACGTCTCTTACCATTTTTTGTTCTTCCGTTAGCAGTTCATCCAGCAGGTAATAATCCGGAGCCTGAAACAAATCTGTAGCCATTATATAATATGTTTATGTTAATTAGTCAGCAGCTTAACAAAAATAACAAAAAAACCGATCTGATCTATTATTTTAACAGACAGTACCTTCATATATCATTTTTACATATATTTGTTTGCACAAGCATCCACCTTTGGTGCATTTTTAAATACCTTAACCACGTTTCATGAAAACAAATCAATTTTTACTTCGCTCAGTATTTGTTGCTGGGCTAGGACTTGCTGTTAGTTCCTCTTCCTTATTTAGTAACGGTGCTCCAACTGAAAAAACTGGATCACCAGGTGATGGAGGAACAACTTGTAACGAATGTCACAATAATGCACCTGCTATTACGGATCAAACCCTAGTTATTGAAGTGATCGGTATGGATAGTACCGTTATTGCAGGACAGACCTATGAAATTAAGGTTACCGCATCCGGAACAGGGCATACTAGAATTGGATTTGAATCTACGGTAGAATCTGATATGGACGATATGAAAATCGGTACGTTTGCAGTTGAAGGGACTAATATGCAGATAAAGAATAATTTTTATGCTACGCATATAGGAACAGGTACTTCTACAACAAATGGAATGACTTCATGGAGTTACCAATGGACTGCCCCAGCTAACTTTACAGGTTCGGCTACCATTTATGCAGCTGGATTATTTAGTAATAATAGCGGAGATAAACACGGAGATATCACCCTTACTTCGAGCCAGTCTATCACGGTATCTGAAAACCTTGATTTGACTGAATTATCAGAAGAATTGAACTTAACAATTTTCCCAAATCCTACTTCAGAAAAAGTACATATAAACTTTGAACTTACTGAAAATGCGGATGTAAAAATTCAAATTTTTGATCTGAATGGGAGATATGCAAAGGTTATCGCTAATAAAGCGATGGAAGCTGGAGCACATACAATTTCTTCTAACCTAGACTTACCTGCTGGAAATTACTTAATTTCTGTGCAGAAAGGAGGAGAAAAATTGGTGAATAAATTAATCATCCAATAGTCAGCCCCAACACCTAGACCTAAACTTTTTAAAGCCCATTGCATAGAAGCAATGGGCTTTTTTATTTTTGCTCATTTTTCCTTTTCGCATTTCTTTAATATTTTTTATATCTTTGATTTACAATATTTTACAATATTATTGATATAATTTTAATTCTCTTCGATATGAAAAAAATTAGACTTTTTACCCTAATGATTTTCGGCTTAGGAGTGCTTAGTATATTTGGATTTTCTACTTTGATGGAATCCGACGGTGCCCCAGCTGGGAATACAGGATCCCCAGGTGATGGGGATAGTTGTGCAAATTCTGCCTGTCATGGTAATTCCGGAGTCATCACCAATCAAACCATAACTATTGAAATCAACCCTGAAGGAGAGATAATCCAAGGTACTCCATACGCAATAACGGTTAAGCTAAACGGACCAGGACATTCTAGAATGGGATTTCAAGCTACGGTAGAAAAAGATGCTGATGATGGTAAATTAGGCGCCTTCAGTGTAACCGGAACGGATGCTCAAATTGTAGATGACTACTTTGCTACCCATACCTCCACTGGAACCTTGACTAGTACGGACTCTATAGAATGGACCTTTCAATGGACGCCTCCTTCTACTTTTATTGGAGATGCTACAATTTATGTAGCCGCGAACTTTACTAACAATAATAACCTAAATACTGGAGATATTATTGGAATGGCCAATTTACCTATTACAGTTATAGAAAATATCGGTTTAGCCGAGTTAGACAAAAAACTAAATTTAGAAATCTTACCTAACCCAACAACTGATTTCTTAAATATGAGCTTCTTCCTGGAGTCTGCATCGGATGTAAAAATCCAGCTAATTGATTTAAATGGTCGTACCAATTTGACCTTATTAGACAAGAACCTGGAACAAGGAAATCATGAATTCAATCAAAAGGTAGACCTACCTGCTGGAAGTTATTTGGTATACTTGAATAAGGGTACTGAAAGATACGTTCAGAAATTAATTTTACGCTAAACCTGAAAACAAAAAAAAGGGATGTGTCAGATACATCCCTTTTTTATTTATACTGAACTATATATTATAGTTCAAACTTTATTCCTTGTGCCAAAGGCAACTCAGTAGAATAGTTGATAGTATTTGTCTGACGTCTCATATATGCTTTCCAAGCATCAGATCCAGACTCTCTACCTCCACCGGTTTCTTTTTCACCACCGAAGGCTCCACCAATCTCAGCTCCTGAAGTACCAATATTAACATTGGCAATACCACAGTCACTACCTTGGTGAGATAAGAATCTTTCTGCTTCTCTTAGATTCGTTGTCATGATTGCTGAAGACAATCCTTGAGGTACGTCATTTTGCATTGCGATAGCTTCCTCCAACTCACTGTATTTCATCAAATACAAGATAGGAGCGAATGTTTCATGCTGTACAATCTCCATATGGTTTTTTGCCTCTATGATACAAGGTTTTACATAACAACCACTTTCAAAACCATTACCTTCCAGCACACCACCTTCTACCAATACATTTCCACCTTCAGCTTTTGCCTTGGCGATTGAGTTTTGGTACATTGCTACTGCCTCTTTATCGATAAGTGGCCCTACATGATTTTCCTCATTCAATGGATTACCAATCTTAAGTTGAGTGTATGCATTTGCAATTTTTTGCTTTAAATCCTCATATAGGCTATCATGGATAATTAACCTTCTTGTAGAAGTACATCTTTGTCCTGCCGTTCCTACTGCACCAAATACACTTCCTACAACGGTCATATCAATGTCTGCATCCGGAGTAACGATAATGGCGTTATTTCCACCCAATTCCAAAATAGACTTACCAAATCTACCTGCAACTGTTGCTCCTACAATTCTACCCATTCTAGTAGATCCTGTAGCAGAAATCAAAGGAACTCTAGTATCTTGAGTCATCCATTCACCAACTGCATAATCACCGTTGATCAGACCACAAATACCTTCTGGCAAATCATTCTCTTTCAATACTTCTGCCATGATATTTTGACAAGCTACCCCACACATCGGTGCTTTCTCAGATGGCTTCCAAACACAAACATCACCACAAATCCAAGCCAAAGCTGTATTCCAAGCCCATACTGCTACTGGAAAGTTGAAGGCACTAATAATACCAACTACTCCTAATGGGTGATATTGATCGTACATTCTGTGTAATGGACGTTCAGAATGGATCGTAACACCATTCAACTGTCTTGAAAGACCAACAGCAAAATCACAGATGTCTATCATCTCTTGTACTTCACCAAATCCTTCTTGAAGAGATTTTCCCATTTCATACGAAACCAATCTCCCTAGCGCATCTTTATAAATACGTAGTTTTTCTCCAAATTGACGAACGATTTCTCCACGTTGTGGTGATGGAACCATTCTCCAAGTTTTAAAAGCAGTAGTAGCATTTGCCATTACCTCTTCATATTCTTCTTTGGTCGATACAGCAACCTTACCTATTAAGGTACCATCTACCGGAGAATAAGAAGAAATATATTCTTTACCAGAGTTCAACCAATTTACACCAGTTGATGTCCCTGCATTTTCATTTTGAAGCTTTAGCGTTTTTAACGCTTCTTGAATTCCAAACTGATCCATATGGAGAGTGTTTATTTGTTCGTTAAAATTTCAACAAAAATAGTCAATTTTATTAAAAAAAATAAGCCTCCTGAATCTCAGAAGGCTTATTTTTTTTTATTTCTCGTATTAGGATTAGTTAAACAGTCCTACAATATCGTTTCCGTTGGCTAATAACATCAGACCTAATAGGAAGATAATTCCTGCCATCTGTGCATATTCCATGATTTTTTCATGGGGTTTTCTTCCGGTCACAACTTCATATAATAAGAACATAACATGTCCTCCATCCAAAGCAGGAATCGGTAGGATATTCATGAATGCTAATACTATTGAAAGAAAAGCAGTGAAATTCCAAAAACGGTACCAATCCCAAGTAGGCGACATTTGTTTTCCCATTGTAAGGAATCCACCTAAGTGTTTGTATGCTTTTGTTTCAGGATTAAAAATCAATTTCACCTGATCAACATATTTCCCTAAGGTAGAAACCGTAAGATCATATCCTGCAGGCAATGACTCCATGAATCCGTACTCACGCACACTTACATTAAAATAACTTCCTAATTTAGTATCACTGATAATTCCCAATTTACCATCTTCTCCTAAGACTATAGTTTCTTGGACCATATTACCATCACGCTCAATCATCAATTGGATCGTTTCTCCTTGATGCTTAATCATTTCAGATTGAAACGATGCTGAAGTTAAAGTAGCATTATCGTTGATTGCCACCATACGGTCTCCTTTCTGTAAACCATGCTTATCAGCTAACCCTCCAGATACTACTTCACCAATAAAAAATGGCACTGCAATACCTACCAATTGTCCTTTCTTTTTATCACTGATAACCACCTGAGTTAAATTCTCAGGTAAATCAATAGATAGTTCAGTCCCGTTTCTATCTATTTCCAGATTTTTAGCCCCTAGTACCAGTTCATAATTGATATCTTGAATACTATTCAGGTACTCTCCATCGACTTTTAAGATATGGTCTCCATCTTTTAGTCCAAAAGATTCAGCGTATTCTGAAGCATCAATACCATATTTGGCATCTCTTGTTTCTACATTTTCTGTTCCCCAGGTGAAAAGAATCATTGCATAGATAAGAATGGCCAGGATTACATTTACGGTAACCCCACCAACCATGATGATTAATCTTTGCCAAGCTGGCTTACTTCTAAACTCCCATGGTTCAGGATCTTTTTTCATTTGCTCGGTATCCATAGACTCATCTATCATACCTGCAATTTTCACATATCCTCCTAAAGGAAGCCAACCGATACCATATTCTGTGCCACCAATTTTCTTTTTCACCAATGAAAAATAAGGATCAAAAAATAGATAGAATTTCTCTACTCTGGTTTTGAATAATTTGGCCGGAATAAAATGCCCCAATTCATGTAAGATGACCAAGAATGATAAACTTAAAATAAACTGAGCCGCTTTAATCAATATTTCCATGCTGTCTGTTCTTTATTTATAGTAGTTCAGCTGCAATTCTTCGAGCTTCTTTATCTGCTTCGAATAAATCTTCTAAACTAGGTTGAGCCATAAAGGCTGTATTCTCAATTGTTTTTTCAATAATGTCGGACATCGCTAGGAAGCCAACTTTATCCTTTAAAAAGGCATCCACCACTTCCTCATTCGCTGCATTCAATATACAGGGAGCATTCCCTCCTTTATTTAATGCTTCAAATGCCAGTCCTAAGTTTCGAAAGGTCTCCATATCTGGCTTTTCAAAAGTCAGATTTGGGTAATCCATAAAATTAAACCTTGGAAAGGAAGCTTTCAATCTTTGTGGAAATGCTATAGCGTATTGAATCGGTAATTTCATGTCTGGCAAGCCCATTTGAGCTTTCATGGAACCATCTTCAAACTGTGCTATAGAATGTACTATTGACTGAGGATGCACAATAACGTCAATTTGATCTGGTCTTAAATCAAAAAGCCATTTAGCTTCTATTACTTCCAGACCTTTATTCATCAAACTTGCTGAATCTATGGTAATCTTTGCTCCCATCTCCCAATTCGGGTGTTTGAGTGCTTGAGCTTTGGTAATATTGAGTAGGTCCTCACGCTTTTTCCCTCTGAAGGGACCTCCACTTGCTGTAAGGTAAATTTTCTCAATTTCATTGAATTGCTCTCCAACTAAACACTGAAAGATAGCAGAGTGTTCTGAATCTACCGGGAAAATATTTACCCCATTTTCTAAGGCCAACTGAGTGATCAATTCTCCGGCAACCACCAAGGTTTCCTTATTCGCTAAGGCAATGTGTTTTTTAGCTTTAATAGCTGCAATAGTAGGCCGAAGACCCGCTGAACCAACCATGGCAGTAAGCACCATGTGAACACCTTCCATCTCCACTACATCGCATAGTGCCGATTCTCCAGTATAAACCTTTATACCTTCTGAAAATAGCGCATCTGAAACTTGTTGATAAAAACGCTCCTCAGTAATAACTACCGCATTTGGTTTAAACGCTAAGGCTTGCTGTATCAATAATTCCGCATTTCTACGAGCAGTAAGCACTTCAACCTGGAATTGGTCGGAATGTTCGCGAATTACTTCTAAAGCTTGGGTTCCAATGGATCCAGTGGAACCTAAAATAGCTAGGTGTTTTTTTGCCATAAGCGCAAAGTTAACAAAACAAGCCATAATAAGACTTGTTTTATCTTAAATGCAGTTAAATAATTGGACCTAAAAAAAGCCCTTTACCACAAAGAGGATAAAAGGCCTGAGCATTTAATGTTAATCTTTAGAAATTCATCTCTGGAATCTCTCTGTCAACGATCAAATTCCCTTCGGTCTTTGATTGGATTTCCTCCACTGATACTCCTGGAGCTCTCTCTATCAATCTAAATCCTTCCGATACAATTTCCAACACGGCTAAATCAGTTACAATTTTTGTCACACATTGGATACCCGTTAATGGAAGGGTACATGCCTTTAATAGTTTGGATTCTCCCTTTCTGTTGGTATGCATCATCGCAACGATGATATTTTTAGCAGAAGCCACTAAATCCATAGCTCCTCCCATTCCCTTAACCATTTTCCCAGGAATCTTCCAATTGGCGATATCCCCATTTTGAGCAACTTCCATCGCTCCAAGGACAGTCAGATCTATATGCTGACCACGAATCATCCCAAAACTCTCAGCTGAACTAAAAATAGCAGATCCATCTAAAGTCGTTATAGTCTGCTTACCGGCATTTATCATATCTGCATCCACATCCTCTTTTGTAGGAAATGGTCCCATTCCCAACAATCCGTTCTCTGATTGCAAGACAATATCAATATTTTCTGGCACATAGTTAGCAACCAAGGTAGGGATACCAATACCAAGGTTCACGTAATATCTATCTTTTAATTCTTGTGCTATTCTTTGAGCTATCTGGTTTTTCGATAATGCCATAATTTCATTTTATTTTACGCTGTTGCAATATACCAAAAAGAAGGTATATTACTTCTTATAGAAATTCATTTCATCCAAATATTTCCATGCATTATAAGGTAACATTGCTCTAACATTTTTCCCATCTTTTATGGCCTTTCTAATAAAGCTAGAAGAGATCTGAATGATAGGAGCTGCTACATAGTGGATTTTTGGGTGGCTATCCATATCCCCAGGCACGGATGCTAATCTTGGATAAACATATATATGATGATTGTCTAATATATCTTCATAGTTTCTCCACTTATGGAAAGAATTTAAATTATCTCCCCCCATTATCAAGGAAAACTCATGTTGAGGATATTTTTCTCTAAGTGCCGCCAAGGTATTGGTAGTATAAGATGGTTGAGAAAGTCCAAATTCAATGTCAGAGACTTTGATTTTATCGTAATCTTCCACTGCTCTATTAACCAATTCCAAACGGTGATGATCACCTAATAAGGAAGCCTTCTTCTTCATCGGATTATGAGGAGTAACCACTAGCCACAGCTCATTTAGATCCGTAAATTGAGTCATATGGTTTGTAATCACCAAATGTCCAATATGAATGGGATTAAAGGTTCCGAAATACAATCCAATTTTCATCTTATACCTATCTTAATCGTTCAAAAAATCTTTGACAACTTGTAAAGAAGCTTGCTTTGCGACTTCCAATTCATCGTTGATAATTACACTATCAAACTCATCAGCATACCCAATTTCTCTTTCTGCTTTTGCCAGTCTATGTTTGAGCGTCTCCTCTGTTTCGGTATTTCGCCCCACTAACCTTTTCTCTAGTTCCTCCACAGATGGTGGCATTACAAATACAGTCAGTGCGATATCCCCAAAGTTATTTTTCAGATTTAAGGCACCTTCTACATCTACATCAAAAACTGCGGTATTTCCTTTTTTCCAAATTCTATCAATTTCAGATTTCAGGGTACCGTAATAATTGTCTTTATAGACTTCTTCCCACTCTATAAAGGCATCTTCTGAAATTTTTGCTTTAAATCCTTCCGCTCCTAGAAAATGATAATCTTTACCATCTACCTCTCCAGGACGAGCAGATCTACTACAAGCAGAAATAGAAAATTCTAATCTAGGCTCCGTTTCCAGTAAATACTTAACAAGTGTAGTTTTTCCGGCCCCTGAAGGTGCAGCAAAAATTATTAGCTTTCCAGACATACTATAATACGTTCAGTGTTTGCTCTTTTATTTTTTCCAATTCGTCCTTCATTTGAACAACGATCTTCTGGATACTTGAATCATTGGCCTTTGATCCTAAGGTATTGATTTCTCTTCCTATTTCTTGGGAAATAAATCCTAGTTTTTTCCCTTTCAAATCCTTCCCTTCTTCTTGAATAATCTCAATATAATACTGACAGTTTGCCTTAAGACGAACTTTTTCTTCAGTAATATCTAATTTCTCTACGTAGAAAATAAGCTCTTGCTCTAATCTATCATTCAAGATATTTTCCTTCTCTACCAATTCTTCAAGATGCTTGGTAATTCTTTCTTTGATATTGGTAATTCTACCTTCTTCAAATTCCTTTACCTGCTCCAATAAATTTTCGATATTCTGAACATAGGATACGAGTTCCTTTTCAAGTACAGCACCTTCCTGCTCTCTGTAATTTTTAAGCTCTGAGACAGCTTCCTTTACCAATTGAATCACTCCTTCAGCCTCCTCTTTTTGAAGATCTTCTTTTCTGGTAACCATCACTTCCGGTAAGCGCATTGCGATAGACAAAAGATCACCGTCAACATCTTTTCCTAATGCCTTAAGTTGGTTCAAATACCCATTTACGACACCAATATTGATAGTAGAAGATGATTCTTCAGATAGGTTTTCATAATTTATAAAACACTCCATCTTACCACGCTTCAACTCATTTCCAATGATACTTCGAATATCCAGATCTCTTTCTTTATAGCGATGAGGCAAGCGTGTATTAATATCCGCTTGCTTGCTATTCAAAGAACGAATCTCTACATTTATCTTTTTCTTATCGATAATACCTTGAGCTTTACCGAAGCCCGTCATAGAAAACAACATATGTTTTATTTTGTTATTGAGAAGCAAAAGTAACTATTCCATCGCGGAATGACCAATTATCCATAAATCGAATTTACTATTTCTACCTATGCAATTACCAATAGGCACTTTTTTCAACATGCTTCTAATAATTATTGGAGGAAGCATTGGCTTAATTTTTAAGCATAAACTTTCCCAAAAAATAAACGATGTTATTTTCCAAGTCATTGCCCTATTTACCATTGTACTTGGGATAAAAATGGTACTTCCAGCACAGGGGGAAATTCTCATTCTATTTGCAGCCCTTTTGGGAACGGTAATTGGCTACAAACTAGATTTGGAAAGCAAATTTGATGGCCTGGCAAATAAAATGAAAAAAATATTCCGATTGCAAAATCAGGGCTTTAGTGAAGGACTCATCTTTGCTTTTATCTTATTTTGTGTTGGCCCTGTCACCATGTTGGGAGCCTTAAACGAAGGATTGGAATCTGACCGAACACTCATCTATACAAAAAGTATTATGGATGGAGTTACAAGTATCTTCCTGTGTTCAGCAATGGGCTATGGAGTTATCTTTTCCATTATCCCAATGTTGATTTTCCAAGGGGGAATTACGGTTCTGGCAATTTATATCGCACCCTTTCTAGATGGTTTTGCAAGGGATGCCGTTTCCGGTTTAGGAGGTCTGATGATGTTTGCCCTTGCATTGAATATGCTCAATCTTAAAAAAATATCATTGGAAAACATGCTACCTTCTATCCCTCTGGTAGTTCTACTCGCTTATTTGTACAATCTATTTATCGCATAAGACTGTTGATCAACCATCTATTGTTTTATCATTAATTTTTAATTTACTATATTTAATACTTTATGACACAAAAATTATAGTGTTATACTACGCACCTAAATAGCATTGTCCTTTAATTTAAACTAGAATAAATATGAAAAATCGTAAACAAAACTTCATCTTCACTTGTGCTAAAGTGATGTTATTCCTTTTTAGTGCACAACTGATACAAGCGCAATGTCCAGATGATAACTATTTCGACTATACGGACACTTTAACCTCCACGGAAGCTTTTGATGATGATTATAATTACAATATTTATCCTGGCCAATATGCGGTTGCCGAAGTTGTTGAAGGGAAAACTTATTTAATAGGTACTTGTCTTTCCTATTTTGGAGACAATGACATCAATATGACACTATACAGTGAAGAGGATGGTACACTTCAGGGTTATAATGATGACTATTGTGGTGATTTACCAGAACTAATTTATACGGCTACTTTTACCGGAACACTTAGAATTCTACTGGACGACGAAGGATGTACTTCCCCAGAACCAGGAACAGCACCAGAAAATGGTCCCGATCAAGGAAATGAGATCAATGGTTACCATGTGGAACTTATGTTATTACCTTCTGAATACAAATTATACGATGGTGTTGCTATTGGAGACTATTCATTAAAATTCTTGTCTCCTCAAGACTCTGTATTCGTTACTCTTTCTGACACCTATGAAGAAATTGAAACAGACACGATTTTGAATAGTACTGATTTCAGTTATTCAATTGGTGAGATGGAAGATCGATTTTATCTTTTAGATATTGTCTGTGCAAACGCATCTTGGAAAATCATGTTCAAAAACCACGATTTCGAAGGATTTGAAGATTAATCCTGATTCCTATTCCATTTGTAAAATTCCTAAATCATGAATGTTATCCGCGAAATTTCAGTAATTTCGCGGCATGATAATTCATGATAAAACTTTGATATCGGAAGAGATTTTTGAAGAAAAATTTGTTTGCGATTTAAAGGCATGCAAGGGAGCATGTTGTGTTGAGGGAGACGGTGGAGCACCACTTACCAAGCGGGAAGCAATTACTATTGAAAAGAATTGGGATAAGATAAAAAAACATCTAGATCCTAAACCTATCGCAATTGTTGAAAAAGAAGGTTTTTCAACAATTGGAGCTGATGGTAATTTAGAAACGCCATTGATGGAAGATGGTCAAGAATGTGTGTACACGATCTTTGAAGAAGATGGAACTGCTAAATGTGGGATTGAAAAAGCCTATAGGGAAGGAGAAATCGATTTCATGAAGCCGATATCTTGTCACCTATATCCTATCCGCACACACCAACTACCTACTTTCGAAGCTGTTAACTATCATAGATGGGGGATTTGCAAAGATGCATGTAGCCTTGGATGCGAACTTAAGGTGCCGATCTTCAAATTCTTGAAAGAACCGCTTATAAGAAAGTATGGAGAGGATTGGTATAAAGGACTGGTGTTGATAGGTGAAGAATACTTAAAAAACAATGCCTAAACAATAAGTACAATAGACTGTTGTACATACTATTAAATGCGTAAATGAATATTTATCCACTAAGTATTTATTTACGCATTTTTATTGCTTTTAACAAATCATTTTTACTTATCAACAGTGCAATTCGACGCTCAATCAGCCTATTTCAAGGCTTTAACGAGTCTCGAAAAAGTTATTAACAATCCACAGCTTTATTCACACTTGCATCATTCAATTTTTTTGGAAATATTTGCTAGAGCAATGGATAGATTGTGTCTTTTTCAACAGGAATAAAGACCAACCATAAAAATCAAACATTGCCCCGTTTCAGATACAAATTTGTTTAAACACATATACAGAACCTATGGAAGCCATCGAACCAATTCTACAGGAGAATAAGGACCGCTTTGTAATTTTCCCGATCAAACACCATGATATTTGGGAGTTTTATAAAAAAGAAGAAGCCAGCTTTTGGACCGCTGAGGAAATCGATTTGAGCCCGGATCTTGATGATTGGGAAAATAAGTTGAATGATGACGAGCGTTATTTCATTAAACATATTTTGGCATTCTTTGCTGCTTCCGATGGGATTGTAAATGAAAACCTAGCAGAAAATTTCTTAGCAGAAGTTCAGTATGCTGAAGCAAAGTTCTTCTACGGTTTCCAAATCATGATGGAGAACATTCATTCTGAGACCTACTCTTTATTGATAGACACCTACATTAAAGACGAAAAAGAAAAGGATATGCTTTTCACGGCACTTGATCATTTTGATGCGATCAAAGAAAAGGCTGAATGGGCACTTAAATGGATCGAATCACCAAGCTTCCAAGAAAGACTAATTGCATTTGCAGCGGTAGAAGGAATTTTCTTCTCTGGAGCATTTTGCTCAATCTTCTGGATGAAGAAACGTGGTTTACTTCCAGGATTAACCTTCTCAAATGAATTAATTTCAAGAGATGAAGGTCTTCACTGTGATTTTGCCGTTTTGTTGCACAATGAACACATTGTAAACAAAGTACCTAAAGAACGTATTTTACAAATTTTTGAGGAAGCCTTAGAAATCGAACGTAGATTTATAACTGAAGCATTACCTGTAAAGCTTATTGGGATGAATTCTGACTTGATGATTCAATACCTAGAGTTTGTAACAGATAGATTACTTGTTGAATTGAACTGTGAAAAGAAATACAACGTTAGTAATCCATTCGATTTCATGGAAATGATCTCCCTTCAAGGTAAAACTAACTTCTTTGAGAAGCGCGTTTCAGAATACCAGAAGGCTGGGGTTATGAACAATGATAAAAATGAAGATACTTTTAGTTTCGAAAGTGACTTTTAATCTAGCCCTAAACCAAGCCTAACCCTAATACAGCAACCAACTAACTATAACAGCCACTATGTTCGTAATAAAGAGAGACGGAAGGAAAGAACTTGTACGCTTCGATAAAATTACTGCCCGATTACAAAAACTATGCTATGGACTGAACCAATTGGTAGATCCAGTATCTGTAGCAGTAAAAGTAATTGAAGGTATTTATGAAGGTGTAACCACATCAGAATTGGATAATTTGTCAGCCGAGGTTGCTGCTTCAATGACAACTAAACATCCTGATTATGCGCAGTTAGCTGCGAGAATTGCCGTTTCTAACCTACATAAGGATACTAAAAAATCATTTACACAAACCATGGCCTTGTGCCATGAATATGTAAATCCAAAAACAGGATTAGCATCTTCATTGATTGCTGATGATGTATACGAAATCATTCAAAATAATGCTGAAATATTGGATTCAGCGATTATTTATGACCGTGATTTCAGCTACGATTATTTCGGATTTAAAACATTGGAACGTTCATACCTATTGCGTATCAACGGAAAGATTGTTGAACGTCCACAACATATGTTAATGCGTGTGGCTATCGGTATTCACAAAGAAGATATCGATGAAGCTATTGCTACTTATGACCTTATGTCTAAGAAGTATTTCACACATGCAACACCTACACTATTCAACTCTGGTACTCCTAAACCGCAAATGTCTTCTTGTTTCCTTTTAACCATGAAGGATGACAGTATTGAAGGTATTTATTCAACGCTAGAGCAATGTGCTAAGATTTCTCAATCTGCTGGTGGAATTGGATTATCTATCCATAATATCCGTGCTAAAGGATCTTATATCCGTGGAACAAATGGAACCTCAAACGGTATCGTTCCAATGTTGAGAGTATTCAACGATACGGCAAGATATGTAGATCAAGGTGGAGGAAAAAGAAAAGGTTCATTCGCCATTTACGTAGAACCATGGCATGCAGACATCTATGATTTCCTAGAGCTAAAGAAAAATCATGGTAAGGAAGAAATGAGAGCTAGGGATTTATTCTATGCGCTATGGATTCCAGATTTATTCATGCAGCGTGTAAAAGAAAATGGAGAATGGACACTAATGAGTCCAAGTGAATGTCCTGGATTAGCCGATGTTTATGGTGAAAAATTCGAGGCTTTATATACTCAATACGAGGCTGAAGGAAAAGGTAAGAAAACGATTAAAGCAAGAGACCTTTGGGAAAAAGTGACCCAGTCACAAATCGAAACTGGTACTCCGTACATGATGTACAAAGATGCTTGTAACGAAAAATCTAACCAAAAGAACCTTGGTACAATCTACTCGTCTAACCTTTGTACAGAGATTGTAGAATATACTGCTCCGGATGAAGTTGCCGTTTGTAACTTGGCTTCTATTGCCCTTCCTAAATTCATTGAGAAAGGTAAGTTCGACTTCAAAAAACTATACGATATTACGTATAAGGTGACTAAAAACCTTAATGCGGTTATCGACCAAAATTATTATCCAGTACCAGAAGCTAGAAATTCCAATATGCGTCACAGACCAGTTGGATTAGGTATTCAAGGATTAGCAGATGCATTTATCTTGATGCGTATGCCATTTACCTCTGATAAAGCCAAGCAGTTAAATAAAGACATTTTTGAAACTATTTATTATGCTTCCTTAACTGCTTCTAAAGACCTTGCAATAGTAGAAGGTGCTTATCAAACATACGAAGGTTCTCCGATCTCGGAAGGGAAATTCCAGTTTAACATGTGGAATGTTGATGAAAAGGATCTTTCTGGTCTTTGGGATTGGGAATCACTAAGAACTGAAATCAAGGAACACGGGGTAAGAAACTCATTGTTATTGGCTCCAATGCCTACAGCATCTACTTCTCAGATCTTAGGAAACAACGAATGTTTCGAACCATATACTTCTAACATTTATACTCGTAGAGTACTATCTGGAGAATTTATCGTTGTAAACAAACACCTATTGATTGACCTTGTTGAGCTAGGACTTTGGAATGAAGAGTTGAAAAATGAAATTATCCGTACCAATGGATCTATTCAACATATCGAACATATTCCAGATAACATTAAGGAGCTATACAAAACAGTTTGGGAGCTGAAGATGAAAGATATCATCGACATGGCCGCAGATAGAGGTGTATTTATAGATCAGTCTCAATCATTAAATTTATTCATGGACAACGTAACCATGGGTAAATTGACTTCTATGCATTTCTATGCTTGGGAGAAAGGATTGAAAACAGGAATGTACTACCTACGTACAAAATCTGCTGCTGATGCTATTAAATTTACTGTTCAAAAACAAGTAAAACCTCAAGTTGAACCTGTTGTGAACGAACAACAAGTATCAAATTTTGAGGCCGCAACTCAAGCCGTAGCTGCAAATGCAGATATGATAGCCTGCTCCATTGACAATCCAGACGATTGTGAAATGTGCGGTAGCTAAATAAAGTTATTATTTTTATTAGTTGGTTGAAAAAGCCCTTTGCAAAATTCTGCAAGGGGCTTTTTTAGTTGAGCTTTACTTATATCAAATAGTATATACTAAAAAAAGCTACCAAATTGGTAGCTTTAAATTCTTCTTGAGAAGGGTATTTTATTTCCCCTGTGAAAGCAATACTGACTTTCCATCCAGTTGAATCGTTAATTTCCCTGGAGAGAACTCTTGAACAACCAAGATCAAAGGTTCATCCAAATCATTTTCCAAAATGATCTTAGTCTTATCAGCTGAGATGTTATATGTTCCACTTAACCACGTAGTATTGAAATAGGCGCGATAATGACCTTCAGCGATAAAATGAAAGCGCATATCTTTTAACCCGTCCTTTTCATCTTGATCAATCGTATTTGTTGTAACAAGTTTTTCAAATTTCCATATTCCAGCAATTTCATCAGTAGTCTGAGCTTGTGCAATTAAGCAACCGCCAATAACCAACCCTAAGGTATATAAGATTTTTTTCATTTTATTCGTTTTTGTTTTAATGAATCTATTTAAACAGATAAGCAATGTACTGTAAAAATTGAATTTAGGCTTGTTTTTCAGCTAATTTCAATTCACACAAATCATCCAATTTATCACGTCCCCAATCTGCCAAATCGTTTAAAATCGGAATTAAGGACTCTCCTCTCTCACTCAATCGATATTCTACCTTTGGTGGAACAACAGGATATACCTTTCGGATCAACATCCCATCTTCTTCCAAAGCACGTAGGTTTTTAGTTAGCATTTGTTTAGTAATATCAGGTAATAATCGCTGTAATTCACCGAACCTTATTACCTCTCCATGTAGTTGTTTTATTATTAAAGGCTTCCATTTTCCGCCTATTACGCGTAGGGTAGTACGTAAAGGACAAATATTTTCAGATACAATTTCAATCATAACTATCAGAATTTCAGCAAAGGTATCATTTTAGATACTATTAAATAAAAAAATGACTACTTGTTTAAACAAATACTAAACTATATTTTTGAACTATTATTTATCATTAATAACAATGAGGAAATTTAAAATAGGAATAATTCTTCAATTTATATTATTAGCATGTCAACCATTCGAAAAGGGTATTAATATGGAGACGAACGACCACAAAAAATTCTCCTGTTCCATCGAAAGTGGATTATGTACGGAACATAAACATTCGGAAATTGAACAAATTGAAATTCAATCAGTAGAAAAAATTACGGTCCTATATTATACCGATCCAATTTGTTCAGCTTGCTGGGCAATAGAGCCAGAATTGAAAAAGTTAAAATTGCTCTATGGGGATTATATGGATATAGAGTACAGGATGGGAGGATTACTTCCAAAATGGGACGGTTTTTCAGACGCTGGAAATGGAATTTCTGGACCGAAAGATGTTGCGATCCACTGGGACGAGGTAGGAGAATATTCAGGAATGAGTATTAATGGAGATGTATGGCTTGAAGATCCGTTACATTCTTCTTTCCCGCCATCTATTGCATTTAAAGCAATGCAAAATCAGGGATACAATATTTCAGTTAAATTTCTACGAAGAATCCGTGAAATGGTCTTCCTGGAAAAGAAAAACATCACAAGAGAGCATCATTTGACGGACGCCGTTAAAGATTGTGGAGGAGATGTAAATCAATTTCTTCAGGATTACAAAAATCCTGTTACTGAAGAAGCCTTCAAAAATGATCTTATTCAAGGTAGAAGAATGGGAGTACGTAGCTTCCCTACTTTTGTTTTCTTAGGTGAAGATGGCAAAGGGTTCAAAACCTCTGGAATGACTCATTTTGATAATTTAGTGAGTGCTTTGGAAAAAGCTAGGGGTGAAAAGGCTCTTGCAAAATTAATAAAATGGAATGCACTTGAGTTACTTGAAAATTATCCTCTTTTATCTACAAAAGAGCTTGCTGTCATCCTAAGCAAAGATCTCCCTAGTACGATCGAGGAAATGGAAAAAGCCGAACTGGAAGGAAAAGTAAAAGAACACGTATATAAGTTTGGTAGCTTTTGGAGCTTACTAAACTAATCGCAAATTGATATTATATTAAAAAAGCCATCTCGACATAACCGGGATGGCTTTTTTAATTTCCTCGAAATAAAGACTAATTAAATAAATCAGAACTTAAGTATCTATCACCTCGGTCACAAATTACGGTAACAATCAATCCCTGATCTAACTCTTCTGCCAATTTTAAGCTGGTAGCAACAGCCCCTCCTGAACTCATCCCAACAAATAGACCGAATTCCTTTGCCAATAATTTTGAGGTCGCTCTAGCCTCCAATTCCGAAACCTCAATCACTTGGTCTACTTTTTTTGGATCAAATATCTCAGGCACATAATCCGGTGACCATTTACGAATCCCAGGGATCTTACTTCCATCACTCGGTTGAGCTCCTATGATTTGAATGGAAGCATTTCTTTCTTTTAAATAAGTAGATGTTCCCATAATGGTTCCTGTAGTACCCATGGCAGAAACAAAATGACTAATTTCTCCTTTTGTATCCTTCCAAATTTCAGGTCCGGTAGTTTTATAATGAGCTTTCCAGTTGTCAGGATTTGAAAATTGATTCAATGCTTTAAATCCTTTCTCTAAGACTAATCCATCTGCAATATCCCTTGCGCCTTCAATTCCTGTTTCCGCAGAAGTTAAAATTACTTCCGCCCCATAAGCTCTCATCGTTTTCACGCGTTCTATAGTGGCTGTCTCAGGCATCACTAAACTTATAGGGAGTTTAAACAAACTAGCCATCATAGCCAATGCAATCCCCGTATTTCCACTGGTAGCTTCTATCAGATGATCGCCCGGTTGGATCTCCCCCCTATCGAGTGCGGATTGAATCATATTATAGGCTGCTCTGTCTTTTACAGATCCTCCTGGATTATTCCCCTCCAACTTGGCCAATATTCGAATGTCTGGATTCTCTTGCATACCACTGATATCTACTAATGGCGTATTCCCAATTTGATTAAAAATATGTGACATCTTTCAATTCTATTTCAGCACTACCTTCGTAGCATGTTCGTGATATACTTTTGCATTGGCAGGGATGGATTGCGTAATCCATACATTCGCACCTATGATGGTATTGTCTCCTATCGTAGTTTCTCCTCCCAGGATGGTTGCATTTGCATAAATGGTTACCCCATTTCCGATAGAAGGATGACGTTTCTGTGCAGACATACTTTTCTTCACCAGAAGTGATCCAAGGGTTACCCCCTGATAAATTTTCACCTCATTGCCTATTTCAGCCGTTTCACCAATAACGATTCCCGTAGCATGATCTATAAAAAAGGAATGACCAATTTGAGCCCCAGGATGAATATCCACCCCCGTCAAACCATGTGCATATTCACTTATCATTCGCGGCAATACAGGAAATCCCAACTTCAACAATGTATGGCTTAGTCTATAATATACCGTTGCTTGAAAACCCGGATATGCCAGATATACTTCCTCCAAATTACTCGCAGCAGGATCATTTGCTTCTATGCATATAGCGTCCAGAACTATAAGTTCTCGTATTTCCACCAGCTTATCAAGTAGCTCCTCCCACATTCTCCCATTGTGATTTGGAAGGAACACATCCAGTAAACTTTGAAATAGGATACTTAACTCATCCAAGTCTTTTCCATCAAAAAGAGTATAAAACAATTTTTTTGCAAAGGCATCAACTTCCTCCTTTAAGCGGAGGTTGATGCCAATAGATTTTGTTGTTAACATAATATCATGATTCCGGAGCTAGTTCAAGCTCCAATCCATTCATAGATTTTGTAAGTGAAAGCTGACAACCTAATCGGCTATTATCAGCTACAAAGAATGCCTGATCGAGCATTTCTTCTTCTGCCCCCCTCATTTCAGGAAGCTCATGGGCAGATTGTACATAACACTGACAGGATGCACACATTGCCATACCTCCACAAGTCCCCTCTACAGGCAACTCATAAGCCTTACACAATTCCATTATGTTTAAGCCCATATCGATTGGCCCCTCCAAAAGGTGGAGCTTACCCTCTCTATCTGTTACTTTAATCTGAATCATAATCTTTTCTTGGATAAATGGCTCATTTTCATCAAATGCTTACCGCCACTGTTTTCTTTGCTTCTTTTTTCTGTCCATCAAAACCATCTACCCCATTTACGGTTGTGTATTTCATCACATATCGCTTCCCTGGATGAATGATATTATAAGCGTATTGTGCCATAATTGCTGCTTCATGGAAGCCACATAAAATCAACTTCAACTTACCAGGATAGGTATTTACATCTCCAATGGCAAAAACCCCCGGAATGTTGGTACTATAGTCTAGCGCATTATTAACCTTAATTGCGTTCTTTTCTATTTCTAAGCCCCAGTTACCTATCGGCCCCAACTTGGGCGACAGACCAAATAATGGAATGAAATGATCTACTTCGAGTTCCTCCAATTCCTTGTTTTTATGCTTGATTTCAACTGAAGTCAGAGATTCCTCCCCTTTTAAGCCAATTACCTCAGCTTCCGTAATAAGATTAATCTTTCCTTGTTTAACCAATTCAGCCACTTTTTCTACTGAATCCAGCGCCCCTCTAAATTCATTTCTTCGATGAACCAAAGACACTTCCGAAGCAATATCGGCCAGGTGAATAGACCAATCCAAGGCAGAATCACCTCCACCTGAAATCACGATTTTCTTTCCACTATAGACTTCCGGATCCTTGATGAAGTATGCGATGCCCTTGTCTTCAAAATCGGTGATATTTGCAATAGGCGGCTTTCTTGGTTCAAAGGATCCCAATCCACCTGCTATCACCACTACTGGAGCCTGATGTTGCGTCCCCTTATTGGTCGTTACAATAAAACTCCCGTCGGTTTGCTTATCAATACTTTCTGCTCTTTCTCCTAAGGTGAATCCAGGTTGAAAAGGCTTGATTTGCTCCATTAAATTGCCCACCAAATCACCTGCCAATACTTCTGGAAAACCAGGAATATCATAAATTGGCTTTTTTGGATAAATTTCTGAACACTGCCCCCCAGGTTGTGGCAAGGCATCAATAAGGTGACAACGAAGTTTCAACAATCCTGCTTCAAAAACGGTAAATAAACCAACTGGTCCAGCTCCTATGATGAGTATTTCTGTTTGTATCATTTTAATTTTCTGTTTTACTTAGCAAGCCTTGCGTAAGGTCATTTAACCTCGACACTCTTATATCTAAATCTGTTTTTAATAAACTCCTATATTCCCTTAAATTATCCGCCAATAAGGCGATGTCATCTGGCAATACAGCTTCCAAAAATTGTCGTAATCGCTTTGCTAAGGTGGGCGATTGCCCATTGGTTGATATGGCAATTTTAACAGCTCCTTTGGTCACTATTCCTCCTAAATAGAAATCACATAGATCGGGGACATCCGCCACATTGATCAATATATTTACTTCCTTGGCATCCAGCACAACTTGCTTATTTACAGCAGAGTCATTGGTAGCAGCTATAATCAATTGCTTCCCCTCCAAGACCTCTGAATTATAGGCTCTTTCCTCATAATTCAATTGATATTGTACAATCAATTCCATTATCTCAGGCAAAAAGTGCTTAGCTAGCAGGCTTACCTTAGCGTCTGGACTAGATTTCAATAGGAAGGTCAATTTTTCTAAGGCTACTTTCCCTCCTCCTATGATTAGAATATTCAACTGTGAGGCTTTTAGAAAAACCGGATAGAGCCTGTTCGTTTCCATACCAAATACCTTTTAATTTGTTCTATGGCTCAATGGAAACTCAAATTGACTTTGAGCAATGACAGGCTTAAGTCTTTTTTGTTCCTTTACCACCTCTCCCAAAACAATAATTGCTGGAGAAGACAATTGTTTATCGGCTACAATATTGGCTATAGTACTAACGGTTCCAATCCCAATTTTTTCAGCCGGCGTAGTTCCGTTCTGGATAATTCCGACCGGCAAATCCGATTTCCCTTCTAGCTTAAAAATAGCTAGGATCTTATCCAAATTGGTCATTCCCATTAGCACAACAATCGTTGCATTGGATTGGGCTGCCAGATAAATATCTTTCGATAGTTCACCTTTCCGTGTTGATCCAGTCAATACCCAAAAACTATCTGACAGCCCCCTACTCGTAAGTGGGATTCCTGCATTGGCAGGCACAGCTGAAGAAGAAGAGATACCCGAAATTACCTCCGTTTCTATATTACGGGAATTGATATAAGCCTGTTCTTCGGATCCCCGTCCAAAAATGAACGGATCTCCCCCCTTTAATCGAACTACGTATCCATATTTCAACGCATTCTGCACTAGTAATTCATTGATCTCTTCTTGCTTATAGCTGTGTTTTCCTTTCCGTTTCCCTACAAATATTTTTTTGGCTTGCGGCGCCAAATCCAATAATTGTTTGTTCACCAAGGCATCGTATAAGACCACCTTCGCATTTTGGAGTGCCTTATAGCCCTTGATGGTCAATAAATCTGGATCCCCAGGGCCAGCCCCAACGAGGCTGACCTTAGGATTTATTATCTTTTTCATCTTGTACTTGTTTTAATCGATAGACATCTACCTTTTTGTAAAATGCTATCGCCTCCACCAAATAGGTATTGGCAAAGAATTCACTTGGTGGATACTCCTTTATCTGATAAAGGGTATCGGCCAACTTTTGCGCTAAAGGAAGTCGTCCGGTATCCACTAAAATCTCATCGAAATCCTTTACAATCCCAACTTGTGTATTAGTCTTCTTTCCTTCACTTACCAAGGCTGCTTTTGCCGTATTCACCAAAGCCGTATAACTATGGTAAATACTATCTGCCCACTGGCCTAATTCCAAGGCTTCCTTGGCATCCTCAAACTTCTCTTCACTTTCCAATAATAACGTGGAAACCAAATCAATCAAGACTCCAGCACATTCACCAATTCCTATTTGCTTTCTATAGGGCTTTTCATGTCCCCAATCGATGAAATCAGTTTCAGTCAGGTTACCTGTCTCGGCTAAAGGCTTCAATAATTCATTGAAATAACTCCTTCCTTTTTCCTGGTAATAATCACTGAAAGCTTGAGCCAGAATTTTGTTGCTTTCAAAATCATTCAATAGCAACCTTAGAGCCTCCGGACCTCTTTTACTCGGAATTTTGATCACCTTATCAGCAAAAACACCCTTTCCATCTCCTTGGTTAACGCCTCCAAGTAATACTTGTAAAGCTGGAGCGATCTTCACGCCAGATTTCAGGGTCATCCCCTGGAAACCAATACTCGCCATCATGTGCTGACCACAGGAGTTCATACATCCACTGATCTTTATGGCAATGTCTTCTTCTCCGATATAATTAGGGTACTCCTCCGTTAGTACCTTTTCCAATTCTCTTGCAATTCCTGTACTACTTGCAATTCCTAAATTACAGGTATCCGTACCCGGACAAGAGGTAATATCTACGGAAGATTCGTAACCTGATTTGGCAAACCCCAACTTCTCCAGTTCCTGGAAGAAAAAGGCCAGGGAGGCTTTCGGAATATTCCTCAATAGGATGTTTTGTCTGATGGAAAATCGCAATTCATTGGAACCGTAATTCTTGATCAGATCCGCTAATTTCCTAGCCTTATCGGTATAGAAATCACCCAGTGAGACCCGTATTCCAATAGCTACCAACCCCGGTTGTTTCTGAGCATATACATTGGTCGTTTTCCAGATCCCAAATGCCTCTGGATCCACTATACTTACAGCAGGCACCTCCTTCTCAGGAAGACTCAATTCAGCCGGAGTAATTTCCACTGCAAACTCCTTGAACTGCAAAGCTGTTCTTTCCTCATCCACCAATTCCAGGAATTTGTCAACCCCAAGATCCTTCACTAAGAATTTCAACCTGGCTTTCAATCTTTTGGAACGCTCCCCATAACGGTCGAAAACACGTAATACACCTTCTGTAAAAGGAAGTAGTTGATCTTCCGGTAAAAATTCATGCGCGATATCGGCATGCCTCGTTTGCGTTCCCAGACCTCCGGCCAACAACACTTTAAATCCTCGTTGTTCTTTACCATCAACCGTTCTCAGCTTAGGGATAAATCCAAGGTCATGGATATAGGTCAAAGCGGTGTCATCTTCTGAAGAAGAAAAGGCTATTTTAATTTTCCTACCCATCTCTTGTGATACTGGGTTTCTCAAGAAAAATTTAAACATGGCCTGCGCATAAGGCGATATATCAAACGCTTCCTTAGGGTCTATTCCAGCAGTAGCAGAAGCTGTAATATTTCTGACTGCATTCCCACAGGCTTCTCTTAAGGTAATATCATCTCGTTCTAATTCTGCCCACAATTCGGGGGTTCTATCCAAACTTACATGGTGAATCTGAATGTCCTGACGAGTGGTTATATGTAATCTTCCTCTTGAATATTTATCGGAAACATCCGCAATTCTATGCAATTGCTCACTACTCACCTTTCCATAGGGCAATTTGATTCGAATCATCTGCACTCCTTGCTGCCTTTGTCCATACACTCCTCGTGCCAGTCGTAGACTTCTAAAACGCTCCTCATCTATATCACCCGACTTAAAAGCCCGGATTTTTTGTTCCAGTTCTATGATGTCTTTTTCAACGACTGGATTCTCTAGTTCTGTTCTAAAACTTTTCATCTCTAAATCTATTTATCGGATAAAACCTACCCCTGAGGTATGGTTGCTTTGCTCGTCGATGAGGATGAAAGATCCATTAGATGGATTCTCATTAAAGGCATCGTAGTAAATTGCTTTATTCAACTTGAAGGAGACCGAAGCAATTTCATTCAACTTCACTTGTTTTTGACCAAATATAGAGCCCGAAAAATCTGTACTTACCACCTTTTCTATCTTCTCCACTCGAGCAAGTACCTGATGTACGCCATGCTGTAAAATGAATTTAGCTCCAGACTGCAAAGGTTTAGCATCTAACCATGCTATATAAGCCCTAAGCTGTTTATCTACTCCTGGCAATTCATCTGATTTCACAATCATATCTCCTCTACTGACATTGATATCGTGGTCCAGCTGAATGCTGATAGAAGCACCCGCCTCAGCACTACCGAAATGATCTCCAAAAAATGAAATCTCCTTGATGGTTGACTCCGTTTTTGAAGGCAATACGGTAATGGTATCTCCTACATTCAAACTACCACCATATAACTTACCTGCATAAGCCCTGTAATCATGAAATTCACTTGTCTTTGGCCTGATGACCTGCTGAACGGGGAAACGAGTTCTTGTTTTCTTAGTCTCTATTTTTGTTGGAATGGATTCCAGAAGCGATAAAATATCCTCCCCATCATACCAGCTTGTATTGACCGATTTCTCAACAATATTATCCCCTTTCAAAGCACTAACGGGAACAAAATGAATGGACTGCTTACCGAATGTTGATCTTGCAACAAGGTCTTCAAAGTCCTGCTTGATCCCATTATATACTCCTTCAGAATAATCCACCAAATCCATCTTATTGACCGCAACAATTACATGTTTCACCTGTAATAATTGATTGATGAAAAAGTGTCTATTGGTCTGTTCAACTACCCCCTTTCTGGCATCTATCAAAATGATAGACACCTTTGAGGTAGAAGCTCCGGTTACCATGTTTCGCGTGTATTCAACATGTCCAGGAGTATCGGCGATGATATAGTTTCGGTTATTGGTTGCAAAATAAATATGCGCAACATCGATAGTGATCCCCTGTTCTCTCTCGGCCACCAATCCATCAGTAGCTAAAGAAAAATCCAGGTAATCATACCCTTTGTCTTTACTACTTTTTTCTATTGCTTGCAGCTTATCATCTGTAAGCGATTTTGTGTCGTACAGTAAACGTCCAATCAGGGTACTTTTCCCGTCGTCTACACTTCCTGCCGTTGCTATTTTTAAAACCTCCATGGTTCTTTTTTTTAAAATGATTGTTTAGAAATATCCCTGTTGCTTTCGCTGTTCCATCGCAGCTTCTGAACGTTGGTCATCTATACGAGCTCCCCGCTCCGAAATAGTCGATAACTTTATTTCTGCTATGATCTCTTCTATGCTATCTGCCGAAGAGTCAACAGCTGCCGTACAGGTCATATCGCCAACCGTTCGGAATCGAACCTGACGGTCTTGCACTTTCTCGAGTTCATCCTTGTAAATGAAATCTGAATCCGGCCAGATCATCCCATCCCTTAGAAAGATCTTTCTGCTATGGGAATAATAGATGGATGGTATTTCCAATTCCTCCGCATTGATATAATTCCAAACATCCAATTCTGTCCAATTCGAAATAGGGAAAACACGTACATTTTGACCCAATTCAATTTTTCCATTCAGCATGTCGAATAGCTCCGGACGTTGATTTTTTTCATCCCATTGTCCGAAATCATCTCGTACTGAAAATATTCGCTCTTTGGCCCTGGACTTTTCTTCATCTCTTCGCGCTCCACCAATACATGCATCGAATTTGAATTCATCTATGGCATCTAATAGAGTGACGGTCTGTAGGCTATTTCTACTAGCGTACTTTCCCTTTTCTTCACGAACCCTTCCAGTATCAATAGCATCCTGTACATTTCTCACGATGAGCTCTAGTCCCAATTCCTCTACCAACTTATCCCTAAAGGCAATCGTTTCCGGGAAATTGTGGCCCGTATCCACGTGTAAAAGTGGAAATGGGATCTTGGCTGGGAAAAATGCTTTCTGCGCCAATCGCACAAGGGTAATAGAGTCCTTCCCTCCTGAAAAGAGTAATACCGGACGTTCGAACTGTGCTATAACTTCTCTAAAAATATGTACGGATTCACTTTCTAGTTGATTCGCTTTAAATACTTTGTTTTGCATCTTTTTCTTTATTTATGTAATCCACATTCTTTATGGGAATCTTCCCACCACCATCTTCCAGCTCGGATATCCTCATCAGGTTCAATTGCTCTGGTACACGGTGCACAGCCTATGCTGATAAAACCTTTTCTATGCAAGCTATTCTGTGGTACATTGTGCTTATCTAAATAGGTCTGAACTTCCTCCAAATCCCAATCCAACAGAGGATTGTACTTAATCACTTTAAAATGTTCATCGTATTCAAACTTGGGTAGATCCTGACGATTTGTCGACTGACTTGAACGCAATCCTGTAACCCAAACTTTAGTCCCACTTAATGCTCTTTTCAAAGGTTCGATTTTCCTTATACGGCAACATTCCTTTCTATCTTCCACGCTGAAGTAGAAATTATTTGGTCCTCTTTCTGTGACCATTTTTCCTAGCTCATCCGCTTCGGGGTAATAGGTTTGAATGTCTAAATTGTACTTCCTTTTGGTCCTGTCGAATACATCGTAGGTTTCCTGAAATAAACGCCCTGTATCCAAGGTGAAAATCTTGACGTTTATCTCTTCCTGAGCCAACATATCCGTAAGGACCTGATCTTCCTGACCAAAAGAACTGGAGAAGCTTACTTGACCGGGAAATTGTCCTGTCAAATAGGTAAGAATCTCTGTAATACTCCAATCCTTGGTAGCAGAGCTCAATAATTGTACTTGTGCATAAGGTGTCATCGCTTCCATTTTAAATGGTTCCAAATTCGTTCGTGAAAAAAGTAGAGGATCATCTTGGTGACCACCTCTATGGATCCTATTGAAAAGGCTAAACTTAATTCGCCGGTGAGTAACCAAGAAATACCAATGGTATCCAGCGTTCCAATGATTCGCCAACTAACAGTCTTTGCGATACTTCGCAAAGGTTGATCGGAGCTTAGATCCAAATCTAGGGATCGAGGCTCCTCTTTTTTTACTTTAAACATGCCGTTTTCAGCTGTTAGGTTACAGATTTTACGTTTGAGATATGATGCCTCTCAATAGGCAATTGTATTGCTAGGATGTAGGGCAAAAAAAAAATGCCCCTTAGGTGTCTTTCGTTACCTGAGGAGCATTGCATTATTCATCCTGTAGAAGATTATCTTCCAAAATGGGGCAATTTCAGGCAACAGCAGTTGCAACAACACATAGTCATTGTACAACAGCATGTAAGAATTTGGTTTCCTGAAATAGTTTTCATCTCTGAAAGATTTATATTTTTTGACAAAAAAAAAGCCTCTGATAAAATCAGAGGCTTCGATATATTTTTATGATCTAAAGAATCATAATGCATAGCAAGCCTCTGCGTAATTTCTACACATCAACATACAACACATATTTTTTTGATTCTGGATCATTTTTTCCTTCGTTTCTGATGCAAACTTAGAAATAAAATTACACACCAACCAAATAAAATGTTGATTATTATTTTTTAAGGCCTAACATTTCAACACAGAAACACACTCCGAATCTACTGATTTTAAAGGAGGTTAAGCCTTGTTTTGAAATTTAATTAAACTCCATCATTTTTTCACTTTCCTACACATTCAAGATGGTTTCTTGTCTATCTTCCTGTTGTAAGCGAATAGATTCCTGATGAATAATTTCGAATAATTGTGCAATATAATGCTCCTTCAAGTTCCTTTTTTTAGCCAAATCAATAGTGCGATTTAAGAGAAATTTCCATCTTTCCTCTTGATAAATTCTATCGCCATTCTTCTGTTTTTTAGCACCAATTTTCAAGGCCAATTGATGTCGCTGTTCAAGTAATAAAATTAGACTTTCATCCAGGTGATTGATTTGATTTCTCCAATTTATCAAGGCTGAATCATTCAAATCCTCCAATTTCTTTGCTCGAATATTGGTAACAATATTGGCCATTTCTGAGGTCGAAATTTGCTGATCTGCATCTGTCCAGGCTTCCCTAGGGTTGGGATGACATTCCACCATCAATCCATTCATATTTTCCTCCAATGCTTCCCCTATCAAGGAAGGTACTAAATCCCTATTTCCCGCAATATGACTAGGATCGTGAATGATGTCCATATCTGGTATTTCTCGTTTTAACTGTCGAGGAATTTCCCAAATGGGTTCATTACGGTACATGGATGGTCCATAATGAGAAAAGCCCCTGTGAATAGCAGAGATATGCTCAATCCCTACCTGACTAATTCGCTCAATGGCGCCTATCCACAAACTCAAATCGGCATTCATTGGATTTTTGATCCATACGGGGATATTGGCTCCTCTGAGTGACTCGGCAATTTCCTGCACCGAAAAAGGATTGGTAGTTGTTCGTGAACCAAGCCAAACAGCATCTATTCCAGCCTTTATTGCCTGCTCCACATGTCCCGGAGTAGCTACCTCCACACAGCATTTCATTTGGTATTTTTGCTTTACTTCTTTTAACCAATCCAATCCTATTTGACCGACTCCTTCGAAGGAATTCGGTCTTGTTCTGGGTTTCCAAACTCCGGCTCGGAAATAATCAATATTTAAATGCTTCAATGCCTCAGCCGTACTAAGAATTTGGCCCCTTGTTTCTGCACTGCATGGCCCTGCAATTAAAAGCGGGTTATCAGCAGTTTTATATGTTTTTGATGGTATAGATTTCATGATGTTCTGTTTGTTGGATGATTGTTTTTTTTAGTTTCAAGAAGTCGTTTTAGCAACTCTTCTAACTGTTCTTCATTTGCTGTAAGTGCCACACGGATATGGTTTTTACCGTTAGATCCAAAGACGCTACCAGGTACTACCAGTACTCCAATCTTAGCCAATAGATAATCGGACAACTCCTGTCCGTCCGAAAAGGAAGGAGGAATCTTTGCCCAAACAAACATGCCAACTGAATTCCGGTTATAATAGCAGCCCAATACATCCAGTATTCGATAAACAATTTCCCTCCGTTTTGCATACACTCTATTTTGCCTGACGTACCAGGCCTCATTCAACTCCAAGGCAAAAGCAGCGGCCTCCTGAAGGGGTTTGAAAATCCCAGACTCAAACTGATTCTGAACATGCCTGATAAGAGATAAAATTGAAGAATCCCCAAGCATCATCGCTATTCTTACCCCTGCTAGATTATGGGATTTACTTAGCGAATTGAGCTCCAACACTCGATCATCGACTTGCGAATATTGTAAAATACTTTCGGGATCATCATTTGAAATATGGCTGTAAGGATTGTCGTGGCAAACCAGTAAATTGTGTCTCCTCGCAAAGGACAGGATCTGCTTAAACACCCCACCATTTGAGCTTTGACCAGTAGGCATATTTGGGTAGTTTATCCAGATCATTTTACAGGAATCATCTACCAACGCTTCCAATTTTTCCAGATCAGGATACCAATTATTCTCCTCCAACAGATCATAGTATTGCACTGAAGCTCCCGCCATTCTAGCGGCATTTGCATAAGTAGCATAGCCAGGATTTGGAACAAGCACAGCATCTCCTGCTTGGAGATAGGCTAAGGAGATATAGTTCATTCCAGATTTGGATCCCGACAGTGGCAATACCTGCTCATCAGGATTTATTGCCACAGCATAATTCCTTAGATACCATTTAGATACCGCCGTTCGCAATACCTGCGAACCTCCATATTGCCCATATTCAAAAGCACCGGGCTTATCCAGGTTTGCTTTGAATACATTTCTAACCCATCTATCGGGCGCGATATCTGGGCTTCCCGCTCCTAGGTCTAACAGTGGGCTTCCACTTGCTTTCATCTGCTTAATTAAGGTTTGAATTTTTGAAAAATAGTTAACAGCTATTCCCTGTATCTCTTGTGTTTGAGTATTCATAGTTTTGCTTTTTTAAGGATTAAAAACCGTGTATAATTTTTTGGCTGGTCTTGGATAGATCGAATTAATATTTTCAATCCATACTTTTCCAAAGCCAGTTCACTGGCGATAGCTCCCAGTTGGCGACTCTTTAACTGTGCTACTTTATAGGCGCTAAGTGCAGTATCTGCTCTTTCTACTGGCTCTATCTTTGGATTTTCCTGGAAGAACTCCACACATTGCTCCAAGGCCTCCGGTTGGGAATACACAGTTCGAATTTCATCCATTTTCACCCCAGGTAAAGCCCCTAAACACAGTGTTATTTTTAGACTATACTCCCCTTGAATTTCGATGGGGTTTTGTTGGATAAGCGCTTCGTTTTTCGATAGCTTTCCAATCAAGGTATTTTCTATCGCCATCACTCCGTAATCTGTCTTTCCAGACATCAGAGATGCTATAAGTTCATCAAATCTGAGATGTGGGATAATCTCCACTTCTTCAGTCTGGAAATAGGCTCTGGCAGCCTGTTCGTGAAAGGCACCTTGTATGCCTTGTATTGCAATTTTTTTCATATTCGTTTTTGGTCAAAAAAAAAGCCCCGGTGGATACCGAGGCTTTATAGTTGTTTACTGAAATTTAATCCATAGCCCCGTGCTTCCTCTTGAAAAAGAAGAATGCAAAAAAGCTAAAAAGGTGTTGTACGGTTTGGTTCATATTAGTGCAAAAAAAAGCCCCGGAAAATCCGAGGCTTATAATGATTAATTGGTCAAAATTTAGATCATCGCAGAGCCTCTTCTCTTGTAAAAAAGAAGAATCCAAAAAATCTAAATGTTGATATCGCTGTATGCATACTATTTGTTTCAAAAAAAAAGGCCTGGAAAAATATCCGGGCCTTTTTATCTATTCTTGTAAAATACGTGTACAATCAGGCCCGCTTCTTTCTGTCAAAGAAAAATGCACCAAAATTGAATCCCATATTTTGTCTTATCTGCTTCATATAGAAGACAAATGTATAAATAATTTTTAAACAACGGACTATTTTCTAAATTTCAGCCAATAAAAAAGGAACCATATTGGGCTCCTTTTCTATTCCTAAACGCTAATCTCTACCAAGGAGATACCTTTTAACATACTCGCCATAAGGTCTTCGCTTCTTTCGCTTGGTTCCTTTAAACTCAGCCAATAAGCCGACATTATCTTCTATCAAACTGGAAACAATGTTCTCGTTTAATTTTTTCTTTTCATCCGTTACAAAATCCATCATATAGGTAGTCATATCTGCAGGTACCGCCTTCTTTCCACCTCCCGCATTTAGCTTAGTAGAATAAAAACCATATCGTCCTATCTGATCTATCCTGCTGAATCTGTCATTGGGCGTCAGTACATTTTTACCTAAAGATCCGTCTGTGGCTATTCTAACGAAGATATTTTCACCGTCACTAAAACCATAAATTTCACCAATTTGCTTGGCTTTTGAGCGCTCAATTCTAATTCGATATCTATAAACACAATCCTCTTCTATACAGGCTTTTTTCATTCCTACCGGATAATTGAATGGAACAGATGGACTATTGGCCTTCATCTCTCCATAGGTTCTGTAAAACCCTTTCTTCAAACTTAATTCCGATCCGGAAATCAACTCCTGCGCCTCCCCTATATAAGCTATGCACAAGAGGCATAACATCATAATCTTCTTCACACTAATTTAATTTTGCGGACAAAAATACGCAAAATACTTTCATCCTATAATCAAATATAAATAATAATCTTTGTTGTAATTTAACCAAAAATAGACAATCTAACAAATTAATTAACAAGGTTTTATTACCACAAGATAGTCCCCTATTAGCTTAAATTGTTCATTATTTTGTCAATGGATAGCGATAAATCAGTCGAAATTTCATCACTAAACCATCCGAAATATTCCCATTAACCTGTTTTCTATCGTCCCCGAAAAAAATGGGCCCAATGGAGCCATCCAATTTATCATCTCTATCATATACATCATAGTACCTTCCAAATGAGTGTCCCACCATCGCCTGGAAAGCCCAATCTTTCATCACGGGTACTTCTACATAAGCAAAAACATCTTTACTTCCCTTTTCCAAATAATAACCGGATTCATCGGCTCCATATTTATTCAAATGATGGGTTGTTCCAATAGCCAAATAATGTAGTCCGAATCTCAATTTTTCACTTATACGGTAATTGATGTCCAGAAATACGGGCATTAAGGCATCTATCTCCCAAGTCTTTTGTTCATTGATATAATATAGTCCAGCCAGAGGTAAGAAATTCAATCCGTAAACCTCCGTATTTAAGTACATTCCAAAAAGGTAGTTGAATCGATCACTCTTCGTTTTTGTAAAGGTGGTGATAAGTCCAAGCTGAAAATCATTGGATCCTATTTCTTTTAAATCTGAATATAAGGAAGGTAATAGTAGGTAATTCCCCTTCCAGCTTTCTGAGTGTTTCAACTGAATCCCTATCTGCGGGTTGATAGTATATACGGTGGTACTTTCCATATGATCTGCAGACAGTTTTCCTTCTATTTTTTCCAAATATAATCCAGGTAATAACACTCTATCATTCTTTAAAGGGATAGGCAATAATAATCTGGTTCCAAATTTCTTTAAATCGGTTTTCCCTTGTTCATCATCGTATTCGGTATCCGGTGCAAACTGGCCGTACATACGTAGAATATTCACATAATCTTGCCCATATTGAGGTATGCAACCAATAAAAAAGAATGTAAATAATAGTACTCCAGTATTAAAAGAAAATCTTGTATTACAAATATATCTCATAGTTGACCATTTAATATTTTAACATTTCATCTGTTAAAAATAAACGGCAATATAACAGGAATTTAAATTAACATCCTAAAACTATTGTTTGTATTATCCGAAATTATTCCGCTAAAGAAATTCTATATAACATTCTAAATTTAAACAAAATACCATCATCCACATCCACATTTACCTGCTCTCTATCATCTCCTATTTTAATCGGTCCTAAGGCAAATTTCACCTTGTCATTCTTCTTATATACCTCTTGTATTCGACCAAAAGAATGACCCAACATAAATTGTATAAACCAATTCTCACGGAAAGGAAACTCTATGAATCCCAATAGGTCGGCACTTCGTTTTTCTAGATAATAGCCTGATTTATCCTTCCCATATTCATGTAAATTGAAACTGGTACCTTTAGCCCAAAAACTAATTCCCAATCGCACATTTTTCCTCAAGCGATAATTCAATTCTGCAGTGACGGGCAACAATATATCGACCTCAAACTTTTGACTTTCGCTGAGATAATATATACCATATAGGGGCAAAACTAGTGGGCCAAATAGATCTGTATTTGCATATAAGCCAAATTGGTATTTCTTATGCTTCCGTTGTGTATACTTCCATAACAATAAGCTACCCAATTGAAAATCCCTTAAGCCTAAACCTTTTATGTCCGAAGATAACCTTGGAATCACCATATAACTTCCCGTCCATTTATCGGAATATGTACGTTCGAGAGTCATTCGAGGACTCATCGTGTAGAGTTGGGTGATATTTTTATGTAATGGGGAAAGTTTACTGTCTACGAACTCTACAAATATCCCTGGAACCAAAATATTGTCTTCGTCCAAAGGCTTTAACTTTCGTAGTCGAAAGCCAAATTCATGTAGATCTGTTTCCCCCACACTTTTATCGAAAGAAATATTGGGAGAAAATTGGCCATAAATCTGAGACAACCAAATAGTTTGTTGTCCAAAATTCGGTAAGTGAAATAAAACTAAAAAGGCACAGAGCAGCGCTATTTTTAATCTATATGAAAACCATTTTTCATGAAAATCCAACATTTAAATCTATCTAAATATTACAGTCTCAATAAGTTAACAAATATTTAGAAGATTAACCTGTTAATATTCAGTTATTTATAGCGCGTAATCAAGAAGGAAAGCCATCATCAATCCCCAGTAATTCCCAATGGCATAGCCCATTAGTCCTGTCGTTAGTCCCGTTAGGATGATTTCCTTATTGTTCAACACTTTTGCAATGGGACCTACAAAGGCTGGTCCGTAGATGGCAGCGACAGAAGTAATCAATACCGTATCGGCATCTATTTTAAAAAGTCTAGCAAGGACGAAATGAATCCCTATAGCACCAAACATGGCTAAGGTGGCATACCAAAATATGGTAGAGGCATTGTTCATCAATTCATGGATATCAACTAAAGATCCAAGAGCCACACAGAATACCAATAGAAGGTATTCACCCGTTTGATAGCTCAATGTCAATGCTTTTATTTTGGATGAAAAAGAGGCTAAGACCCCCAAGGTGGTAACGGACAACATCACTATGATCGTGGTGATCTTCCCAGCTATCAAAAAGGAAAGCCCCACAGAAAACCCCAAGATAAGCAGCCCTAAACCAAGTGAAATGCTCACCTGTTTAGCAATTTCTGTAGTTCGATATTGCTTATCATATTCCTCTTCTTCCAATAGTTGATCACCATTATAGGTATAGGCGGGTAAAAATTTCTTTAACAGCTTTTGGGCAATGGTCATCAGGAATAATAGATATATCCCTCCCAAAACCATGTCAGAGGCATTCAAGATGATAAAAGTTGCCTCCGGTACCTCCAACGATAATCCTATAGCAGACATATTCGGTGTGCCTCCAGTATAAACCCCAACAAGCATGGCACCTATTTTCCATATTTCCGGCAGCTGATCTTTAAAGATATAAGCTCCAAAAGGCACACTTATGCTGATCGACAACACGCAAAGTGCAAATGACAAGACTGCCTTTTTTGCTCTTTTCCACCAGCGTATGATGTCCGTTGTAAATAATAACAAAGGGATGGATATAGGCACCGCCGCTTCGGATACCGTAAGCGCTATTTTTTGATCTATGGGGAAAAGGAAACTATTTGCCAACAGCAATCCAAGTGCGTAAGACAGGATAACAGGACTCAACCATCCGGGCAAAGATTTTTTTGACCCTAACCATACTAGGAACGCCGGAAAAAGTAGAAATAGAAGGACTTGTACTAGCTGCATATTTCCATTTTAAGAAGCAGCAATATAGTATTAATCCTTTGTATGGGAATCCAAAAACTATTCATTGTAAGCTTCCATTCAAATTCGCTATCCATTATTTTAGTAAATTTAATACCTAATTTAATTTAAGGATCATGAAATTTAAAATGTCACTCCTCGGGCTTTTAATGCCTTACCTGCTATTGGCGCAAACCGATTATGCCCTTTTTCCTGTGGACAGTTTGATTCATAGCAACGGAAATTTTGAATTTCCTTCTGTACAAATGGATCTGGTGAACAATGGAAATTATACTTATCAATTTCTACACCCAACCTATAATAGAGATTTTCAGGATCCAACCGAGAGTTATGCCGACATTTTAGATTTAGCCACCTCATCATGGTCGTGGTGCATAGATTGGGGTCTCGAGCATTGGTTGGGAAGCGACCTTAGGTACGACAGTACCGGAACCTACTATTTCAATAATAGAATGGGCACTCCTATTGTATTGAATGCAAAAGCGGCTGTTAATACTGATTTAGATTTAATGTTATATGAATTTGGGGATTGGGATATGCTGAATGCCACCGTAGACTCTATCGTATGGGGAAGTTTTGAAGATATCACAGACAGTATCAAATACTTTACACTTACCCGACTGGACAGTAATTACAATACGGTTCTGGATCCAATCAATGGACAACAAATTTTAATCAGCAAAAACCATGGTCTGTTACAGTCGCCAGCCTTTTATGACTTCCCCTACAAACAGGAGATCATGAAATATACCATGAAACATGGCGCAGATACGAATCTGATAAATAGCAATCGCTATAAGGTGTTCAATATGGAAGTGGGAGATGCATTCCATACCTGGTGGAAAATTGGGGTTATGGATCCGTACCTAAAGGATCACAAAAGACAAATTACCATCACCTCCAAGGACTGGTCTCAGGCAGAACAACGATTTATTTATGGGAAACATATAAAACATAAGAAAACATTTGACGCTTGGGCACAAGATGAAAATGGAGACTATTATAATTATGATGAAATTGAAATTTCTGAAACCGATGAAATAGACACCATCTACCTTACGGATTATAAATTTTTGGATGAGCTCCTTTTCGGAATAAAAAGAAGAGAATTCATGCAGACGGATACTACAATGGATTTGGGATTCATGGGTATGAGCAGGGGAAAATACAATTTCAATGATAGCCTTTTTAAAATTAGTCTGGAAAGTCACCATTTCTTCAATAGTACTATCGGATTGAAGTGGTGTGAATCTACCCAAAGCTCAACAGGAGAGCCCGGATACTTTGTTGAAGGTTGTGGAGGGGTCTTCCAAGATGTATTTCATGAGGTGACCGGAGGTTATCAATATGAACTTACCTATATCAAAAAAGGTGATTATATATGGGGAGAACCCTACAATATTGGACTGGAAGAATACGCTCAAAATAACTTCAAACTCTATCCTAACCCAAGCACAGGCTGGGTACATATTCATTTAGATCAAGCCGCTGAAGGAAGCCTAAAACTGCTGGATCTAACAGGAAGGTGTTTAATGCAATTAACTAGCAATACGGAACAATCCAAGTATACTATGGATCTCTCGGAATTCAGTTCTGGAATATATTTTATTGAATACTATGCTTCAGGAAAAAGGCCAATTGCTGAAAGAATAATCTTGAAATAAAGGTTATAAATCAATCGCTAAAACGGTGTATAAACTTAATTATCTTTGTTAATCAGGCATAATGAAGTAATTCATTATTACCTAATTAGGCATTTTTTTACTATATTAGTTAAGATTAAATTTTAACCCTCATGAAATTTAAACCCTCGCTTCTCGGGCTATTTAACATGCCCTGTTTTTTCTTGGCTCTATCGGAATATCCCCTTTTTCCGAAAAATGACCGTGTACAACTACATTTATCAGTTATACCATTCAGCCAAACCAATTCTAGCGATAGTACCCAACCTATTTACAGTTTAACCAAAAAAAGGATCATCAGGATCCTACGGAGGGTTATGATTTTAAACGCTTAAGATCCATCGACTGCATTCCTAATATCGATAGATCTAGTCTTAGATGACCAGCGCCAATGGAGAGCAGCGCGAAGGCATCTAATGTGGCAGGTATGTATTGGCTTGAACACTTGTTGACCTTTCTATGAAGGTTCAATGGGACATCAATTCCAAAGATAAAACTGCCTGCAATAAATGCTCTCTACCAGCCTAAACTTGAAAGATCCCAAGATTAATTTTTTGGGATCTTTTTAATGAGAAAAAACTACGTCAGTGAGCGTGTTAGGCGATAGTGGTTTTGTACAAAACCGGCATTATAGGAATAAGACTTGATTAACTCTAGATCAATATCGTCTTTAATATCACCGAACAATCGTATTCCATCACCTATCAATATCGGAATAAGGGTAATGGTCATATCCTCTACTAAACCCTCTCGGATAAATGATTGAACCAATTTACCTCCATCCACATAGGCATGCTTATAGTCTTTTAGATATAAGACTTCCATCAACGCCGTAGGCGCCAAGTTCGTAAGTTCTACCTTCCCTTCCAATCTAGCTGGGATATCGGCTGGAGTAAGCGTATTACTCATCACCATTACAGGTATTTCATAAGGCCAAGCATCAAAGCCGAGTACCGTCTTATAAGACCCACTTCCCATCACGATGACATCTATATTAGCTATAAAATTCTCATAACTCTTATTCTCCGGATCGTCACTCTGCTTCATAAGCCAGTCTAGAGAATGGTCTTTCCTTGCCACAAATCCATCTGCACTGGCTGCTATAAATACATGACCTCTGGTTAATTTCCTTTTCATAATGATGAGTGTTTTTAACAAATATACAGCGAATGTTTAATAAAATATGTGGCAGTAAGTACTAAAAGAAAGCCTCAAAATCCTAGTTGAGCAACTTTGAGGGAGTGTAAAAATCACTGAATTCAGTGATTGATATTGGCTTTAACTTAGTTTATATTGTTGATCGAAAAAGACACCTCTAAGAATCCTAGTGAGTGCCTCTGAAGTGGAATACTAAATGAGTCATCACCACACAACTGAATTGTAACAAATTAAACAGCATGAAAGGAATACTTAAAAAATATATGCTTATTAAATGGTGGATACCATTGATGCTATTTATGCTAGCCTCCTTTGTCTTTCTACTATTGATTTCATCCACCAATGATGTTTGGATAAGCCTATCCGACTATTTCATGCTGACCACCATTATTTTATTATTCATTGCGGGAGTTTGGCAATTGATTAAAGGGAAATGGTACTTGGGACTCATGCAGCTTTTCACTTTATTCGCGGGAATAGTAGGACTATTCGTCGTAGTGACATTTATGTCCATGCTTGGTCCTGACACAAATACCTTTGCGGCCAATCGCTTTTTATGGTTTCAAAAAATGGAAAATTGTCGCCTACCAAGCCCTGAAAAACAAAACAAAACCCTGATTTGATTATGACCAAACTATTGCAACTGCTAAAGAAAACCTTGAAAATTGTAGGTCGCACAACCCTAGCAATAATTGTTTTCTTCATGCTTTATTTAGGATCCTCTTTTGTACTGTCCAGAATTACTGTTGCACCTGAAGTGAACACCATGAAAGAGGTAGATATATATATTCTGACCAATGGCGTTCATACCGATGTTGTTGTACCTACCTTCAATGAAGAATACAACTGGGAAGAAGAAATTAGCCATATCCATCAGCTTTCTAATCCTGCCGCTTACAAGTATTTAGCCTTCGGATGGGGGGACAAAGACTTCTATCTCAACACTCCCTCATGGGCAGAATTGAAATTTTCAACGGCCTTCAATGCTGGATTTGGACTAGGTACATCGGCCATTCACGCTACTTATTATCCACAAATGGTAGAAAGTGAAACCTGCAAGAAAATACACATCAGCAAAGAACAATATAGACGTCTGATCAAGTTCCTTTCCGGAAGTTTTCAAAGAGATCAAAACGGGAAAGTGATGAAGATTGAAACATCAGCAAACCATGGTGATACGGATGCTTTTTACGAAGCAAATGGCACCTTTAGTTTATTCAACACTTGCAATTCCTGGGCAAATGATGGACTAAAATCGAGCGGCCAAAAAGCCTGCCTTTGGACAGCTTTTCAAAATGGGATATTCTTAAAATATGATTAGGGAATAATCAAAACCAGTAGATAACATTGTCTATATATAGTAACCACCTACTCAGAATCATTCAATGAGTACTCTTAGGCGACAAATTTCTTTAAAATCTATACCCCATTCGTAAATGTACATTTAAAGCTACTTTAGTTTCCATTATCGAATTCCTAGCTTCTTCATCGAAAATGTATCTATACCCCAATCCAATTCCTGTTTCATAGATAAAATGATCTCCACTTTGTCTTCTAATACCCCAAGTAGGCACTATTGAAATATCGCTTATGATTTCAAGGTTGTCATAGTTGGATACTACAAACCAGTCTGGGTGATAACTTGTTTTTATGGAAAAGAAATTCCCACTGTTTCCATTTATATTTTTGGATTTACGATCTCTTCTATTAAGATTATAATATAGTCTTGGATCTAGCGTAATCACTGGCGTTAATAAAAATCCCGCTTCTCTATAATGGCTGCCTCCCCAAATTCCACTGTCAAAGCCAAGTTCAGTCCTCAAAGCAACTTTGTTGCCTAATTTGTATTCATTTTGCGCCCAAATTCCCAAAAATCCTGTTTCAATTCCATAAGTGGATTGTTCTACACTTGCTGTTTGAGATTTTGATTGTACAGTCAATCCGAAGAGCATTAAAGTCAATAAGATATTTTTCATTAAACTTTATATTGTTGAATTCTTAATAACAATTGATCAATTGCAAAACTACAACTCTCAACAATACACCGTTGCTCATAAATAGAAGAATTCTCAAATCATCTATACGCCTCAATACAATAGGCATTTAATGCATTCACAGCAATAATTCTAGCTGGTTTCCCATCTTTCGCTGGAATAACATAAACTGGATTAAAAAAGTATCCATGGTCATAATGTTCACCTTTTAATTTCCATACTGTTTCTCCTGTTTCAGTATCCACTGCATGCAGTTTTCCATCTGAGCCACCTGTAAAATACAGTACTCCATTCATGTAAGTGAGAGGACTACTCGTCCCTGCCCCAGGCTCTTCCCAAATGGAACTGCCAGTATATGGATCAATACAATAGAGGATCTTATCTTCATTCAACCCATATAATCTACCTTCCTCTAGTATAAATCCTGAAAACATAAAATCTTGTGGAAAGTTTCTTGTCCACAATTGCTCTCCAGATAGTATATCATGACAAACCAAATCGTGCCCTATATTAGCAAAAATCATATTATCATAAATTCTTAAAGGACTTAACACGGAGCCGTTCATTTTAGGTGCTATCATTTCCTTTTTTTGATATACCCACTCCATTGTTTCATAATTAAATAATCCTAAATAAGTCTGAGCTACCCAATTTATTGGATGTTTAAATTCTTGCCATGCTACCACCAAATGTCGAACACCATCTATCATATGGGGTTTTATTCCAACCACATCCCCAATTCTATTTCCATAAGAGAACTCCAATGAAAAATCTGGGACTAAAAATTCCTCCTTTTCTCCGGTATAAATATTACCACGATAACCTACTTTCTCTGCATACTGGGGGTACAGATTCTCCGATTCACTCATGACAAAAAATTCCTCCGCTATACCATCAACTACAACAAAAGAGGGGTCTTCACTTTCAATTTTCCATTGAGTAGCCCCAGTTTCCAAATTAATACAATACCCTCGATAGCCCCTTTGATAGAACAACAGATTTTCATGTTGATGAGCGTAACTGATGTTAACACCTTCTTGCGGAATAAAAACATCATTCCACTCAGAAATTGTCGTCCCGTCATCTGGATCAATCATGGATAAATACCGGCTATTTTCCTGACTAGCGTCTGTGGTAGGGATACCTACATAACCATTGTACTCAATTAGTACCTTATGGTAACTATTACTACTGTATCCCTCTGTTTTATGAAGAGAGCGTTTCCATATATAAGGGACCTTAGTTAACACCCCTTGACTATCTTTATAATCTTCAGATTCTTCTTTACAACAAGAAGACAACAATAAAAAGAAAACTAAAACACCTACTATTTTTTTCATACTTAAACCAGACATAAAGAAAAAATGAAAATTGTATAAATTTTGTACAAAAGTAGCAAGAATTAGACATTAAAATTATGTTATAGTTTAAGCATTTGCAATCTATAGTACTTCCTTCGCTATTTCATGGTTTTTCTTTGCTTCAAGGCGTTTTCTGCTTTCTCAAAATGTACACCAGCAGGGGTGATATTTTGAATCAATAAAAACGGTGGCAGCAAGGGATTGCCGCAAAATCTGCGAAAATGATTTCAGTAGAAAAATAGGTAGCAATTTTAATAGATAAGGCAGTTTTAGCTATAGCAGTAGAACCAACTATACAAATGAGAAATTTTTATCAGACAATTATTGGTCAAGATCTTTTGAATCTAACGGTTCTCCGCAGTTATGACAATACCCAGCATTATCACTATGCTCTAATTCATGACAATTTTTACATACTTGGGTATTTAAATGCACCTTATCACCATTTTTAGCATATTCCGCACTTACTATTCCAGTAGGAACTGCAATTATACCATACCCTAAAATCATTATAAATGAGGCAATTAGTTGACCGATGGGAGTAACAGGAGCAATGTCCCCATATCCTACTGTAGTTAAAGTAACAATACTCCAATAAACACTAACCGGGATATTTCTAAATCCACTTTCCTCTCCTTCAATCAAATACATTACCGATCCAGAAATTATTGCAATAATTAAAACAGTAAATAAGAAAATAAAAATCTTTGCTCGGCTTTGTTTTAAAGCATTGACCAATTTATTGGACTCTCCAATATACCTGGTTACTTTTAAAATTCTAAATACTCTTAATAGGCGTAAGGCTCTTACCGTGACTAAGGTTTGTGAGCCTACTATAAAAAAGGACAGGTATAAAGGGATGGTGGATAGAAAATCAATAATCCCATAAAAGCTAAAAATATACTTTGAAGGTTTTTTTACGGTAATGACTCGCGCAATATATTCTACCGTAAAAAAGACAGTAATAACCCACTCTCCATATAATAAAAAGGTATGATATACCTCATCCACTTTTTTTACACTCTCTAGCATTACCAATACAATACTAAAGAGAATAAGTATTAGAAGAACGATATCAAACATCTTCCCCAGAGGGGTATCTGCTTCATAGATTATTTCGTGAAGCCTGTGGAGCCATTTATGTTTTCTAGCAGTACTAATAAGATTAATTTTTAATATAATAAAGTTAACCAAGTTTTCTGAAAATGCAAGTAACCATTGTTCGGTTTTATCTTGAAGGCATGGAAGGAGAGGTGAAGGTTTGGGATTTCAGAACGGCTGCCTCAGAGTCCTCTTTGAGTGGCTTCTTTAGATTTGTTTTTAGTAAAAAAAAAGCAGAAATGGTACACTAAGAGTGTACTCGAAGTATCCAAATACAGTCCCGCTATCTAAGCATACACGATAGTTGAATTAACAATAATAGAATTATAAAAAGTCCTATTCAATCCATAGATTTGGAATAGAATATAATGCGGATAAATAACACCTAGACAGCAATATTTACAAAATAATGTTGTTTATAAAACAACTAATCAAACATTTATTATTATGAAACTGAAATCAATTTTAATTTTATCAACACTTCTGATTTTCTTAGCATCTTGTGACAGACCAAATTGTAAAAACACAAATTCTATTTTTGACTCAAACGGCATAGAGACCAATGTGTATAAGAATGAATTAGTGAAAGAAATGGACAAAGTCGGAAAGGAAAATTTGACCTATTGGTTATCAAATTATACTGAACAAAATGGAAAAGAATTTATTACAGTAAATATTCAAGGTGATGGATTGTGTGCTAAAGGATTGCTTCAAGTCAATGATTGGAAAAATATTGAAGGAATTAAAAGGACTAAAGGAGTTTCATATAATGGTGCTGAACTAAAAGGTTTGACGTTTGATATTGTTACTAATGGAGAATCAATTGATTTCATCTATAAAAATATAGAAAGTATTGTAGATTAGAATAACGAAAGCACAACAATGGCTATACGTAATGCGGGTTTTCTGCCAAACGAAAAGTCAGTGCAATTAATGAAGTCCGCCAATACTTTAATTTGGTATTTAAAGCAAATAAATTAAAAAAGTACGTAAATGAAAGTAACAGCTAAGCATAACGAACGAATAGCAAAAATGACTTTTAGTTCAGTTTACCCTCATTACGTGAATAAGGTGGAGAAAAAAGGAAGAACCAAGGAAGAACTACACCAAGTGATAGAGTGGCTAACCGGCTTTGATAGAGATAAATTACAAGAGTTAATTGACAATAAGGTAACATTTGAAACATTCTTTCAGAAGGCAAACTTACATCCAAATGCTCACCTAATTAAAGGGGTGATCTGCGGTTATAGAATTGAAGAAATTGACAATTTACTAACACGACAGACCAGATATATGGACAAGTTGGTAGATGAATTAGCAAAGGGGCGTAAAATGGAGAAAATTTTACGAGAAGAAAAGAAATAAAAACTGGTGCTAACAATGCATAAACGGCATTAAAAACGACCGCTTATACTCAGCGTTAGGCTGCATTACGAACCGTAATGAAAAATAAGAGCCCCGCTACCGCCAGTTTCCCAACTGGTGGAACATCGCCATCATAATATCCCAATCACCTTGTTACAACGCATCCAAATTCAATATACTATCCATTCTCTTCTACTTTCTTGTGGATTATTGGCGATAGCCGCTATTATTTTTCGACCAGTAAACCTTTTCAAATCTCTCAATATCCCTGAGGGATCAACATCTGACGACCTGAATATCATATGAACATGGCTCGGCATTACGCAATACCCAAATAGTTCCAAGCCCTTATTTACCTGACAATAAGCTAATCCATCAACAAAAATTGCCATGTATTTTTCTCGAACAAAAACATCCACCCAATATACCGTTGCAAAACTCACAAAGTATATCCCCTCCAGATTATGAAATTTATAATTCCTACTCATCTTATTAAAGTAGAAATTATGCTGTTCTCCGCTGGATTATTTTGATTTATAGGACTAAATGATCGTTGAAGCATTGGCCAACAAACAATAAGTAGCAGATCATTAGACTTTTGATTTTTGAATAGTATTGATTCGGCGGATTTCACCATTCGCGAACCACCAGTTGGTAAACTGGCGGTAGCGGGGGTTATCTTAAAAGAATACCAGAATTCAGTGATATTTGAAAAAAAACTATCTTGTTACCTTAAAATCAAAAAATTAAATAACAATGAGTAAATTAGAATTAATTTTTAGTAAATGTATTCAAGACTCTCAAGAATATGGGAGTAATAATGAACATATGATTTCAAGAATATTCTTCTCTATAAACGGAATAGAATACGAATGCAATGTTCGCCAAACCTACGGAGAGAGTTTTTCCTTCGAAAAGGAACCAATTGAGGTTGAATCGCCTGACGAATTAAAAAAAATAATCAACTATGGGCAATTTAGAGACGAAGTAGAAAATTATTATCGCCAAATAGTTGGTAAAAACGGTATCGGAATAAGAATTGATGGTGGAACGAATGCCCGTATGAGTAATAATACTTGTATTATTACTCATAAAGCGACTATCGAAAAAGCTGGAATGAGTGGAGCGTGGTAAAGAAAACAAACGTTAACATCATGTACAAATCATAGCTAATAAGTACTTAGTCGAAAGGTTGCGCTTTATTTGCAAAGACCGCCAAATTTTTAATTGACAATCCAGACAGATATTTATTTCAAAAAGTACTAAACCAAAAAAAGGTCCATTTAATTTATTGAAATGGACCTTTTTACATTTTACCGAGCCAATGATGAGATTTGAACTCACGACCTCTTCCTTACCAAGGAACAACTCAAAAACAAATTACAACCTCATATTCAATAACTTAAAAATATTTTGATTAGTTTTTTGCAAGTTTTTTCAGGCTTATTACACCCTATTAATCCAAAATGGAACATTCAAAATTTTATGAAAAATCCCTAGATTCAGGGATTGATTGTTCGATTTGATTGAAGTATATTTATATGCAGATTATGTACTGAAAGTACAGAGTGTATTGAAGATTATTCTTTGCAAGAATAATTGATAATTGGAAGTGCATGTATTTCTGTTGTTACTTTATCTCTGGGTGATTCAGTGTTTGGTCTGGATAGAAGGATATGTGTAATCTATGCCCATATACAAGTTTGCCACTATTAATAGAAAATATGAGACAAATACTCAAAAATTTAGGTTTTATTCTGATATTATTTTTAATCAGTTGTAATTCAAAAAATGAAAAAGTAGTTGCTAAAACAAATGCCGAAAAATCTAATGTTCCGTCGGGTAAAAATAAATTAGAGACTTCAAAAAAATCTGAATTATCCCCAATCAAAATTGATTCATTTCTTATAACAGAGAATAGCGTAGGAATCTTTAATAAAGGAATGACAATAAGCAAAGTAATTCAACTAATCCCTGAGAAACAAATTAAGAAAAAGATTGGATATGGAGAGTTTGAAGAGGATACTTATGATGATTATGAAATTTATGATGAATATAATAGGCATCTTGTGACTTTAACACCATTAATTCAAAACAACCTCAATTCAACTATTAACAGAATTTTAATTATTGACCATCGATTCAAAACTGAATCAGGAATAAGTGTAAATTCAACTTACTCTGAATTGTTGAAATTATTTAAAGTTTCAGATTATTCTCCAGACATAAAGCATGTTGTATTATCCGTTGGGCAATTAGGAGCTTGGTTTAGCATAAGAAAAACGGAATTAGAGCAAGGTTGGTGGAATGAAGAATCAAAGAAAATTAACAAATCAAAAATTCCATCTGATTCACATTTTGACTCTTTTGTAATTTGGTGGAAATGAAATAAAAAACACCATCCTAAAGAATGGTGTTTTTTGTTGAGCCAACGATAAGATTTGAACTCATGGCCTCTGCCTTACCAAGGAAGAGCTCAATAAATTGTAGGTACAGGTGAAGTATACGTTTTTAAAAAAATCATACAAAACCAAAAATGGTAGTCCAAATGTAGTCCAAAATTGAACTGTCATTTAAACTACCATTTGGTAATCAAGTACTTCATAAGTACTGTTGAGGTCGGAACCGGATTCGAACCGGTGTGGATGCTTTTGCAGAGCACTGCCTAGCCACTCGGCCATCCGACCATTTGTATAACGAATGCAAACATACTACTTTCAGCAATTCTAGCAAAATAAGAAATCCACTTTTTAAGGATTTTTTCTTATTTCACTGAGCGATAAGCCCTTTAAAAAGCCATTTGTACGGCCACACTTCCCACCTGCCCATCTATAGGTGCATTTTTCTTGGTCAATGTGATCTCACAGGCCTCCACTTGGGGAAATTTTGCACGAATAGCCGTCAATATTCTTTGGGCAACATGCTCAATCAATTCCGAACGGATCGCCATCTGCTGGTAAACAATCTCTGCAATAGCAGCATAGTTTACCGTATCATTCAGATCATCGGATAAACCCGGCTTCGTAAGATCCAAGGTCAGGGCAATATCCGTAACAAATTCCGTCCCCGTCTTAGCTTCCTCCGGCAATACCCCATGATAGGCAAAACAACGTACCTGATTGATTAATATTTTCCCCATAGCTGTATTATTTAAGCGATAAAAGGTGCAAAGAACCTTCCTTACACCTTTACACCTTTTATCTCTCTACTACTTCTTGATCGTATCCAGTGCAGTTTGTAAACGCACCATTACTTCTGGTCTTCCCAGTATCTCACAGATATCGTTCATAGATGGTCCAGCACCTTTTCCGGTAACTGCAACACGGAAGTTCGGCATAACCGCTCCAAATCCTAATTCTTTATCTGCCAGGAATTGTTTAAATGCATCTCCTATCGCTTCTGCTTTAAATTCTGGAAGTTCTTCCAAAACCGTCATCAGCTCAGCTAGAATAGCTGGAGTTGCCTCTTTCCATTTCTTTTTGATGGTTTTCTCATCGTAGGTCTTTGGAGCTTCAAAGAAGTAAAAGCCATCATCGAAGATATCCGTAACGAAAGTTGCTCTCTCCTTCATCATATCCGCCACCTGTGCGATATAGTCCATATCTTCAATCTCTCCGAAGATATCTACTAACATCTCAGCTAAATCTTCACCTGAAGTAGCTCTGATATACTGTTGGTTGAACCATTTCGTTTTATCGAAATCGAATTTAGCGCCTGATTTACCTACACGCTCTAGCGAGAATGCTTCAATCAGCTCTTCCATACTAAAGATCTCTTGCTCGGTACCTGGATTCCATCCTAAGAAGGCCAACATATTGGTAAATCCTTCTGGGAAGAAACCACGTTCACGGTATCCTGAAGACTCCTCACCTGTTTCTGGATTAGTCCAGTTGGTAGGGAATACAGGAAAACCAAGACGGTCACCATCACGCTTACTCAACTTACCATTTCCATCCGGTTTAAGGATCAATGGAAGGTGTGCAAATTTTGGCATATCCCA
>MAAC01018419.1_pt1 | contig 73147 bp, 73 predicted proteins | sample 1115981 | NCBI WGS metagenome assembly MAAC01 (sample SAMN04961126, study PRJNA320927) | seawater metagenome | isolation source: sample BD02T64 sea water enriched with oil for 64 days | place: USA:Gulf of Mexico | collected 2013-07-27
TCCGCGAGCGCGAGGCGCTGCAGGCGGCGATTGACGAATGTTATGACGCCGGTCTGCTGGGCAAAAACGCCTGCAAATCGGGCTGGGCTTTTGATGTGTTCCTGCATCACGGTGCCGGCGCTTATATCTGCGGTGAAGAAACCGCGCTGCTGGAAAGCCTTGAGGGCAAAAAAGGCATGCCGCGGATGAAACCACCGTTCCCTGCTGGTGCTGGTCTGTATGGCTGCCCGACCACAGTGAACAATGTGGAATCCATCGCCGTAGTGCCGACCATTCTGCGGCGCGGTCCCGAGTGGTTCAGCTCGTTTGGGCGTCCCAACAATGTGGGCACCAAACTGTTTGGCATTTCCGGCCACGTGAACAACCCCTGTGTGGTTGAAGAGGCGATGTCGATCACCTTTGAAGAGCTGATTGACCGTCACTGTGGTGGCATCCGCGGCGGCTGGGACAATCTGAAAGCGGTTATCCCGGGTGGCTCGTCCGTGCCGATGCTGCCGGCGGATGTGATGCGTGACGGCGCGATCATGGATTTTGACTGGCTGCGCGAACAACGCTCTGGTCTGGGCACCGCGGCGGTGATCGTGATGGATCAGTCCACCGATGTCATCAAAGCGATCTGGCGCCTGTCCAAGTTCTACAAACACGAAAGCTGTGGTCAGTGTACGCCGTGTCGTGAAGGCACCGGCTGGATGATGCGGGTGATGGACCGTCTGGTCAAAGGCACCGCTGAAGTCGAAGAGATCGACATGCTGCTCGACATTACCAAGCAAGTCGAAGGTCACACGATCTGTGCGCTTGGCGATGCGGCGGCCTGGCCGATCCAGGGTCTGGTGCGTCATTTCCGCGAAGAAATCGAAGACCGGCTCAAGGCCAGCAAGACCGGCCGTATGGGCGCGATGGCGGCGGAGTAAACCAGACAATGACCCCCACCGGATATCAGCTTGCAGAACTTAACATCGGGCGCCTTGTGGCCGATGTTGATGACGCACGCGTGGCGCCGTTTATGGATGCGCTTGATAAGGTGAATGCGATTGCTGAGCGCAGCGAGGGGTTTGTCTGGCGTCTGGTCGGGGAGGGCAATGATGCCACCGATCTGGCGGGGGAGGCAGACGCACGTCTGATCCCAAACATGTCAGTCTGGCGCGATGTAACCAGCCTGCAGGATTTTGTGTTCAACACCGTTCACAAGGCGTTTGTGATGCGCCGCTCGGAATGGTTTGAGACGTTAGACCACATGTTTTTTGTCATGTGGTGGGTGCCGGAAGGGCATCAGCCGACGCTGACAGAGGCTTATCAAAAGCTCGAAGCGTTGCAGAACTATGGGGACAGTGACCAGGCTTTTGGCTGGTCTTATCTGAAAGAAACACCGCTGTGGGATTCCCTCAGCCGTGTTTCCGCAGCGGAGTGATCCCCTTATGAAACGTGTCTTAATTCCCCTTCTTGTCAGTCTTGCGACGGCCTCTGTGGCCGAGACCAGCCTGCGTGATGAAAAGCAGATCAATGACGGTTTGATCGCGGTGGCGGTGGCCGATGCGATCCGCAAGAATTGCGGCGATATCAGCCCTCGTTATTTCCGCGCGATCAGCTATATGTCGTCGCTGAAACGCCAGGCCGGTAAGCTGGGCTATTCTGCGGCTGAGATTAAAGAATTTGTTGGCAATGATACCGACAAGGCGCGGGTGGCTGCGGCGGCACAGGAGTATCTTGTGGGCCACGGTGTCAGTGCCGGTGACAGCGCCAGCTATTGCGCCGCCGGGCGTGGTGAAATTGCCGCCGGAAGCACGTCCGGCAGATTGTTGAGGGCGAAATGACATCGACGTTGATGACCTCTGCAAGGATGAGCCTGGCGGCATTGCTGCTGGGCGCGCCGGCTTATGCGACGACGCTGGCCGATGACGCTGTGGTGTTTGACAGCATGGTGCAGTCGGTGGTGGTCACTGAGGTCGTCGGCGGTTGCCCCGCCATTTCGGTCAATCAGCGGCGGATGAACCGGCTGACCAAAAAGATGATGAAACAGATTTCCCGGAGCGGTTACAGCACCGGGCAGATTATGTTGCTGCGCGACGAGGCCTATCTGGCCCGGATCGCTGTGGCGGCGGATGAATTCTACCGCGCCAATGGTGTGGTCGAGAAAAATGAGAGCGCGCTTTGTGCGCTTGGCAAAAGCGAGATTGCCGGCAGAACGCCGATCGGCAAGCTCCTTCAGGAATAGGTTAGGTGACATGAGCGAGTTGCGCACAATCATCATTGACGGCAAAGAAGTGTCGGTCGATCCGGCCATGACCCTTATTCAGGCCTGTGAAGAGGCGGGCATTGAAGTGCCGCGCTTCTGTTATCACGAGCGTCTGTCGATTGCCGGGAACTGCCGCATGTGTCTGGTTGAGGTTGTGGGCGGTCCGCCCAAGCCCGCCGCCAGCTGCGCGATGCAGGTGCGCGATCTGCGGCCTGGTCCGGAAGGCCAGCCGCCGGTGGTGAAAACCAACAGCCCGATGGTCAAAAAGGCCCGCGAAGGCGTGATGGAATTCATGCTGATCAACCACCCGCTGGATTGCCCGATCTGCGATCAGGGCGGTGAGTGTGATCTGCAGGATCAGGCCGTGGCCTATGGTCTGTCGGGCAGCCGCTTCAATGAGATGAAACGGGCGGTGGATGATCTGGATCTGGGGCCACTGGTCTCGACCACGATGACGCGCTGTATCTCGTGTACCCGCTGTGTGCGCTTTACCTCTGAGATCGCCGGCATCACCCAGATGGGCCAGACCGGTCGTGGTGAAGATGCGGAAATCACCAGCTATCTGAACCAGACGCTGGAAAGCAATCTGCAGGGCAATATCATTGATCTGTGCCCGGTTGGCGCGCTGACTTCCAAGCCTTATGCCTTTACGGCGCGGCCCTGGGAGCTGAACAAAACCGAGAGCATCGACGTGATGGATGCGATGGGGGCGAGCATCCGCATCGACACCAAAGGGCGCGAAGTGAAACGCATTCTGCCGCGCAACCATGATGGCGTGAATGAAGAGTGGATTTCCGACAAAACCCGCTTTGTGGTTGATGGCCTGCGCCGTCAGCGTCTGGACACACCTTACATCCGTGAAAACGGCAAGTTGCGCAAAGCCAGCTGGCCCGAAGCCCTGTCGGCTGTTGCCAGCGCGATGAAAGGCAAAAAGATTGCCGGTCTGATCGGCGATCTGGTGCCGGTTGAAGCTGCTTATGCGCTCAAAACCCTCGTCGAGGGCCAGGGCGGTAAAGTGGAATGCCGCACCGACCGCGCCCGTCTGCCCGAGGGCAACCGCTCGGCCTATGTCGGGACTGCCAGCATTGCTGACATCGACAGTGCCAAAGCGATCATGCTGATCGGCACCAACCCACGTCTGGAAGCGCCGGTGATGAACGCGCGCATCCGCCGGGCCTGGATCAATGGTGCCAAGATCGGTGTTGTCGGTGAGGCGGTTGATCTGACCTATGAATATTTCCACCTCGGCACGGATCGTGCGGCGCTGGAAAAAATGGCTGCCAAACACGAGGGCGATGCCATTGGCAAAGACACCCTGGTGATTGTGGGGCAGGGCGCTCTGCAGGAAGCCGACGGCGAAGCGGTGATGAGCCAGGCGATGCGCTTTGCGGAAATCACTGAGTCCAAATTGCTGGTGCTGCACACTGCCGCCGCCCGCGTGGGCGCGATGGATATCGGCGCCACCACCACCGGCGGCCTGGAAGCGGCGCTTGACGGGGCTGAGGTGATTTACAACCTCGGTGCGGATGAGGTCGAAATCGACGCCGGTGCGTTTGTGATCTACCAGGGCAGCCACGGCGACCGCGGCGCGCATCGTGCCGATGTGATCCTGCCGGCCGCCGCTTATACCGAAGAAAACGGTTTGTTCGTGAACACCGAAGGCCGGCCACAGCTGGCGATGCGGGCTGGTTTTGCGCCGGGCGAGGCCAAGGAAAACTGGGCGATCCTGCGGGCGCTGTCGGCTGAGCTGGGCGCGGCGCTGCCGTTTGACAGCCTGGCGCAGCTGCGCAATGACCTGGTTGCTGCGGTGCCACATCTGGCCGGGATCGATCAGGTGCCCGCAAACGAATGGGCGCCCCTGCCGGTTGAGAAAATGGGCAAGGCGAGTTTCCGCAATGCGGTGAAAGATTTCTATCTGACCAACGCGGTTGCACGGGCGTCAGCGCTGATGGCGGAACTGTCCGCATCGGTTGTGGCGCGCGGCAAAGAAAAGCTCGCGGCAGAATGAACACAGGTGTCACATATGCGCTGGCGGCGGCGGGCTTTTTGCTGCTGTCGGGCTGTGTGACGCAACCAAACGTGGCGTTGGTCGACGACTACCGCCCCGTTTACAACGGAATTGAGACCCGTCTCTGGGATGGGGATCTGGTGAATTTTCGTGTGTCTGTGACAGGCGCACGGGACAACAATGATGTGGCCAGCTATGCGAAATGTGCGGCCGCGCAATACGCGCTGATCCGGGGATACGGATTTGCGCGTCATGTGCGGACAAATGTGACGCAAGAGGGTGGCGTTTGGCAGGGAGATGCTGTTTACACCATCTCGCCAGCGCTCCCGCGTGGAAGCAGGACGATTGACGCTGAAGTCACCGTCCGCAACTGCGTGGCCGAGGGAATACCGACGGTGTGAGAGGCCAAGCCATGATGGAATTCTTCACGACAACTACTTTGGGGATCGCTCTGCTGGTCACGGGACAGGCTTTGCTTGTTATTGTGCCGCTGTTTGTAGCGCTTGCCTTTCTTATGTACGGGGACCGCAAGGTCTGGGCCGCGGTCCAGATGCGTCGTGGTCCCAACCAGGTGGGTGTGTTCGGGGTTCTGCAATCCTTTGCCGACCTGTTGAAATATATCGTTAAAGAGGTCGTGGTGCCGGCCGGTGCGGATAAGTTCGTATTCTACCTGGCGCCGATGATGACCTTTGTTCTGGCGCTGATTGCCTGGGCGGTGATCCCGTGGAACCCGACCTGGGTGGTTGCGGATATCAACGTCGCGGTGCTGTATATTTTCGCGGTGTCTTCGCTGGAAGTCTACGGCGTCATCATGGGTGGCTGGGCGTCGAATTCGAAATACGCCTTTCTGGGCAGCCTGCGCTCTGCGGCACAGATGATTTCCTATGAGGTGTCGATCGGTCTGATCATCATCGGTGTGATCATCTCCACCGGGTCGCTGAACTTTGGTGACATCGTTGCGGCACAGGACGGCAATTACGGGCTGTTCTCCTGGTACTGGTTGCCGCATTTCCCGATGGTCATTCTGTTCTTCGTTTCGGCGCTGGCGGAAACCAACCGGCCTCCGTTTGATCTTCCGGAAGCGGAATCGGAACTGGTTGCCGGCTATCAGGTGGAATATTCCTCGACGCCGTTCCTGTTGTTCATGATGGGCGAACTGCTGTCAGTGGTGCTGATGTGCGCGCTGATCTCGCTGTTGTTCTTTGGTGGCTGGCTGTCGCCGGTCCCCGGCATTCCCGACAGCATTCTGTGGCTGATCGGCAAGATGCTGTTCTTCTTCTTTATGTTCGCGATGGTGAAGGCGATTACCCCGCGCTACCGCTATGACCAGCTGATGCGTCTGGGTTGGAAAGTGTTCCTGCCAATGTCACTGGGCTGGGTCGTACTGGTCGCATTCTTTGCGCAATATGGTGCCTTTGGCGGCGCTTATGCCCGCTGGGCGATCGGAGGCTGATATGGCAAATATCGATTATACCCGCGCGGTCAAATATTTCCTGATGACCGACATCATTGCCGGTTTCCGGGTGGGGTTTAAGTACTTCTTCGCCCCCAAGGTGACGCTGAACTACCCGCATGAAAAAGGGCCTCTGAGCCCGCGCTTCCGCGGTGAACACGCGCTGCGCCGCTATCCCAACGGCGAAGAGCGTTGCATTGCCTGCAAGTTGTGCGAAGCGATTTGCCCGGCGCAGGCGATCACCATTGATGCCGAACCACGCGAGGACGGCAGCCGCCGCACCACGCGTTATGACATCGATATGACCAAATGCATCTTCTGTGGTTTCTGTCAGGAAGCCTGTCCGGTGGATGCCATCGTTGAGGGGCCGAATTTCGAATATGCCACCGAGACCCGTGAAGAGCTGTTTTATGATAAAGACAAACTGCTTGCCAACGGTGAACGCTGGGAAGCCGAGATTGCCCGCAACCTGGAACTGGATGCACCGTACCGATGAGTGATTACACCAAACTTTTTGAACAGATGATGGAGCAGGGCCAGAAAATGGCGCGCGACATCAACCCTGCGCTGGAGACTTTCAGCGCGGCGGGGTTTGAAAAGCTGGTGCCCACCATGTCCAAAGAGATGATGGATATGATGTGGGGGACCGCGTTCAACCCCACCGGGCTGGATGCTAAAACCCGGCTGTTGTGCCTGTTGGCGGGTCAGACCGTCATGGGGGCTCTGGCCGAACCAATGTTTAAATCCACTGTTTCCCACGCGCTTGCGGCCGGGGCCAGTGAGAAAGAGATCGCGGAAGCGATCTGTCAGATGTCGGTGCTGGGCGGACTGCCTGCCATGACACGGGCGCTTGAGTTTGCTCAGGCGGTCTTTGCCGAGAATGAGGAGGGCAGCAAGTGACTGTCGCAGATATCGCATTTTACATCTTTTCCCTGACCCTGGTGACCGCCGGGCTGTTCACGGTTGTGGCGCGCAATCCCGTTCATTCGGTGTTGTGGCTGATCCTGAGCTTCCTGTCGGCCTCGGGTCTGTTCGTACTGCTGGGCGCTGAATTCGTCGCCATGCTGCTGGTGATCGTTTATGTCGGCGCGGTGGCGGTGTTGTTCCTGTTTGTGGTGATGATGCTGGACGTCGATTTTGCCGAGCTGAAGGCCGAGATGGCCAAGTTCATGCCGCTGGCGCTGCTGATTGGCCTGGTCATTCTGATGCAGTTGGTGATGGGGTATGGCGCTTGGGAAAGCGCACATGGCGCGTCTGATCTGCTGGCCAATCCGATTACTGCGGACCACCACAACACCGAGGCCCTGGGCCTTATCCTTTATGATGAATATTTCCTTCTGTTCCAGCTGTCGGGTCTGATCCTGCTGGTCGCCATGATCGGCGCCATCGTATTGACCCTGCGCCATCGCAAAGATGTCAAACGCCAGGATGTCCTGGCTCAGATGTTCCGCGACCCGGCCAAGGCGATGGAACTTAAGGACGTGAAACCGGGGCAGGGGCTGTAAGTCAATGATTGGTATTGAACATTATCTCACCGTCGCGGCGACACTCTTCGTCATCGGCATCTTTGGGCTGTTCTTGAACCGCAAGAACGTGATCATCCTGCTGATGAGCATCGAATTGATGCTGCTGGCGGTGAACATCAATCTTGTGGCCTTCTCTAGCTTCCTTGGTGATCTGGTGGGGCAGGTGTTTACCCTGTTTGTGCTGACCGTGGCCGCCGCCGAGGCTGCCATTGGTCTGGCGATCCTGGTCTGCTACTTCCGCAACCGCGGAACAATCGACGTCGAAGACATCAGCGTGATGAAGGGCTAAGACATCATGGAAACCATCCTCCTCTTTGCCCCGCTCATCGGGTCTATAATCTGCGGGTTCGGCTATAAATACATCGGCGAGAAAGCCGCGATGTGGACCTCGACGGGTATGCTGTTCCTGTCGGCCTTCCTCTCGTGGATCTCGTTCCTGACATTTGATGGCGTCACCCAGCACATTGAAATCCTACGCTGGATCGAAAGTGGCTCGCTGTCGACGTCCTGGGGCATCCGTTTGGACCGTCTGACCACAATCATGCTGATCGTGATCACCACGGTGTCGTCACTGGTTCACCTTTATAGCTTTGGCTACATGGACAAGGACCCGCAGTGGAAAGAAGACGAAAGCTATAAGCCGCGCTTCTTTGCCTATCTGTCGTTCTTTACCTTTGCCATGTTGATGCTGGTGACCTCGGATAACCTTGTCCAGATGTTCTTTGGCTGGGAAGGCGTGGGCGTTGCCTCGTACCTGCTGATTGGTTTCTACTACCGCAAACCAACTGCCAACGCTGCGGCGATCAAAGCCTTTGTGGTCAACCGGGTGGGTGACTTTGGCTTTGCACTGGGTATCTTTGGCCTGTTCTTCCTGACAGACAGCATCAATCTGAACGATGTCTTTGCTGCGGCACCAAAACTGGCTGAAACTCAGCTGACTTTCTTGTGGACCGAGTGGAACGCTGCAAACCTGCTGGCCTTCTTGTTGTTTGTTGGTGCGATGGGTAAATCTGCTCAACTGTTCCTGCACACTTGGCTGCCTGACGCGATGGAAGGCCCGACACCTGTGTCTGCGCTGATCCACGCGGCGACCATGGTGACGGCCGGTGTATTCCTGGTCTGCCGCATGTCACCGCTGATGGAGTTCGCACCAGAGGCAATGGCATTTGTAACTGTGATTGGCGCGTCTACCGCGTTCTTTGCGGCCACCGTTGGTCTGGTTCAGACAGACATCAAACGCGTCATCGCGTATTCCACCTGTTCGCAGCTGGGCTATATGTTCGTTGCCGCCGGTGTTGGCATGTATTCGGCTGCGATGTTCCACCTGCTGACCCACGCTTTCTTTAAGGCGCTGTTGTTCCTTGGCGCTGGTTCGGTCATCAACGCGATGCACCACGAGCAGGAAATGACCGAATACGGGGGCTTGCGCAAAAAGATCCCATATACCTACTGGGCAATGATGATCGGCACGCTGGCCATTACCGGTGTTGGCATCCCGCTGACCCACATTGGCTTTGCTGGCTTCCTGTCCAAGGACGCGATCATCGAAAGCGCTTATGCTGGTGGATCCGGATATGGTTTCTGGATGCTGGTAATCGCCGCTGCAATGACCTCGTTCTACTCGTGGCGACTGATGTTCCTCACCTTCTTTGGCAAGCCACGTGGCGACAAGCATACTCATGATCACGCGCATGAAAGCCCGATGACCATGTTGATCCCGCTGGGCGTTCTGTCCGTTGGCGCTGTTCTGGCTGGCATGCTGTGGTACGGGTCCTTCTTTGGTCATGCTGATCAGGTGGGCAAGTTCTATGGAATCCCTGTTGCCGAAGCGTCGGCACATGGCGAGACATCAGATCACGGTGAAACCGATAGCCACGGCGAAAGCACTGGGCATAGCGATGACACGGGTCATGGTGAAGCCGCTGCTGAGGGCGAGCATCACTATGTGTTTGCTGGCGAACCTGGCGAAGGCGGACTGTACTTTGGCAAGGACAACACAGTTCTGGACGACGCACATGCGGCTCCGGCTTGGGTCAAGGTGTCACCGTTCATTGCGATGCTGGGCGGACTGCTGATGGCGATCTGGTTCTACATCATCAATCCATCGCTGCCCGGTCGTTTGGCGCAAGCTCAGAAACCTCTGTATCTGTTCTTCAAGAACAAGTGGTATTTCGACGAGCTCTACGACGCGATCTTCGTCAAGCCCGCAATGGCTTTGGGCCGGTTCCTGTGGAAAAGTGGTGATGGCAAGGCCATTGACGGCTTCCTGAACGGCGTCGCTATGGGCGTTGTTCCCTTCTTCACCCGTCTGGCCGGACGCGCACAAACGGGTTTCATCTTTACTTACGCCTTCTGGATGGTGCTGGGCATTGTTGCCCTGGTTACCTGGATGTCGATCGGCGGAGGAGCCCACTGATGGACAACATACTGTCTATTGTCACCTTTATTCCAGCACTGGCTGCGGGGATCCTGGCCCTGTTCCTGCGGGGCGAGGATGAGGCTGCACAGCGAAACGCCAAGTATGTCGCGCTGTTTGCCACCTCGATCACCTTCTTGGTGAGCCTGGGGATCTACTTTGAGTTTGATCCAGCCAACACCGGCTTTCAGTTTGTCGAACAGGCAGATTGGTTGCTTGGCCTGCAATACAAAATGGGCGTCGACGGCATTTCAGTGCTGTTTGTGATGCTGACCACGTTCGTGATGCCGCTGACCATTCTGGCCAGCTGGAATGTCTCCACCCGCGTCAAGGAATACATGATTGCATTCCTGCTGCTGGAAACTTTGATGTTGGGCGTCTTCATGGCGCTGGATCTGGTGTTGTTCTACTTGTTCTTCGAGGCAGGCCTGATCCCGATGTTCCTGATCATTGGCATCTGGGGCGGCAAAGAGCGGATCTACGCGTCGTTCAAGTTCTTCTTGTACACCTTCCTCGGCTCGGTGCTGATGCTGGTGGCGATGGTGGCGATGTTTGCTGATGCGGGCACCACCGACATCGAAGTGCTGATGACCCATACCTTTGCCTCGAATAGTTTTGAGGTCTTGGGCATTCAGATTACCGGCGGTATGCAGACCCTGATGTTCCTGGCGTTCTTTGCATCCTTCGCTGTGAAAATGCCAATGTGGCCGGTGCACACCTGGTTGCCGGATGCACACGTTCAGGCGCCGACCGCCGGGTCAGTTGTTCTGGCGGCCATCCTGTTGAAAATGGGCGGTTACGGCTTCTTGCGGTTCAGCCTGCCGATGTTCCCAGTTGGCTCCGAGGTGATGACCGACATGGTGCTGTGGATGTCGGCGATTGCCATCGTCTATACTTCGCTGGTGGCGCTGGTGCAGGACGACATGAAAAAGCTGATCGCCTATTCATCCGTTGCGCACATGGGCTTTGTCACTATGGGGATCTTTTCTGTCAACCAGCAGGGCATTGATGGCGCGATTTTTCAGATGATCAGCCACGGCTTTATCTCAGCTGCCTTGTTCCTGATCGTCGGAGTGATCTATGACCGGATGCACACCCGTGACATCAGCGCCTATGGCGGTCTGGTGATCCGGATGCCTGCTTATGCGCTGGTCTTCATGTTCTTCACTATGGGCAACGTTGGCCTGCCGGGCACATCCGGTTTTGTCGGCGAATTCCTGACCCTGATGGGAGCGTTCCAGAAAAACACCTGGGTGGCAGCGGTTGCGACCTCTGGGGTGATATTCTCGGCCTGCTACGCGCTGTATCTGTATCGCCGCGTCGTGTTTGGTGACCTGATCAAAGGTGGCTTGAAAACCATCTCGGATATGTCGATGCGCGAGCGGGTTATCTTTGCACCATTGGTGGTGATGACCATCCTGCTGGGTGTCTATCCAGCCGTGGTGACCGACATCATTGGCCCGTCAACCGAGGCGCTGGTCGCCAATTACAATCATTCTCTGGCCGCTGCGGATCTGACCCCAGCGACCCAGTCTGCGTCGCACTAAGGGGGCCGGGAAGATGATCCAAGCTGATCTCAACGTAATCTTGCCAGAAATGATCCTGGCCGTTTACGCCATGATAGCGCTGTTGTTTGCGGTCTATTCCAGCAAGGACAAGCTGGGGCCGCTGTTGATCTGGACCACCAGCGGCCTGATGGCCGTTCTGGCGCTGTGGATCGCCGGTAGCGGTAGCGGCACCAATGTGGTCTTTGGCGGCATGTTCGTTGATGACGGCTTTTCGCGCTTTGCCAAAGTGGTCATTCTGCTGTCGGCAGCGGCTGTACTGGTGATGGGGCAAGAGTATATGTCCCGCCGTGGAATGTTGCAGTTTGAATACCCTCTGCTGGTGTCGCTGAGCGTTGTTGGCATGATGATGATGGTCTCGGCCGGTGACCTGATGTCGCTGTATATGGGGCTGGAGCTGCAATCTTTGGCGCTGTATGTGGTTGCTTCGATGCGCCGCGACAGTGTCAAATCGACCGAGGCTGGTCTGAAGTACTTTGTTCTTGGCGCACTGTCTTCGGGTCTGCTGCTGTATGGCGCATCGCTGGTCTATGGTTTTGCCGGCACCACCAAGTTCGAGGGCATTATTCAGGTCGCACAACACGGCGAAGTCTCGATTGGGCTGCTGTTTGGCATCGTGTTCCTGATTTCCGGTCTGGCCTTTAAGGTTTCAGCGGTTCCGTTCCACATGTGGACACCAGATGTATATGAAGGCGCGCCGACTCCGGTAACTGCTTTCTTTGCATCGGCGCCCAAGATGGCCGCGATGGGTCTGTTTGCTCGCGTCATGCACGACGCCTTTGGCAACGCTGTGGCGGACTGGAGCCAGGTTATTGCTATGCTTTCGGTGATGTCGATGTTCCTCGGCGCGGTGGCGGCGATTGGCCAGCGCAACATCAAACGGCTGATGGCCTATTCGTCCATTGCTCACATGGGCTTTGCGCTGATGGGATTGGCGGCAGGCACGGCATTTGGTGTGCAGGCGATGCTGATCTATATGGCGATCTATGTCACCATGAACATCGGTACCTTTGCCTTCATCCTGATGATGGAAAAAGACGGCAAGCCGGTCACTGATATCGCATCGCTGAACCTGTTGTCTCGTCGCGAGCCAGCTAAGGCGCTGGCGATGCTGGTTCTGCTGTTCTCGCTGTCTGGTGTACCGCCTATGCTGGGGTTCTTTGGTAAGTTCTATGTGCTGCGCGCGGCCTATGATGCCGGTCTCGCTTGGTTGGCGATTGCCGGTGTGATTGCCTCGGTTATTGGCGCGTTTTATTATCTGCGCATCGTTTACTACATGTACTTCGGCGAAGAAGGAGAAGAGTTGGATCGCAATACTTCGCCAGTTCTGTGGGGTTTTCTGATGGCCTCCGCCGCAGTGATGGTCTTGGGCATTATCAACATGTTTGGTGTTGAGAGCGCGGCAGCGGCAGCAGCGGCAACGCTTGTTAACTGAGCAGCCTGACGGGCAATGTTAGAAAATTGTGACGCGCCCCTATGGGCGCGTCGCTTTTTTGTGTAAGGGCCTTCGGCGAAGGTATTTGAAACAAGAAGAAGATGAGGGTGGCATGCGGCAGTGGCCAGATGGGTATGGACGTCGAATCCTGATTGAGGTGGATAGCACCTTGAACGAGGCGGCGCGGATTGCTCCGACTTTGGCTGGGCCAGAGTGGATACTGGCACGGCATCAGACCGCTGCGCGCGGGCGCAGGGGGCGAGCCTGGAGCCATCCTGAGGGGAACTTGGCCTGCACCTTGGTGTTGCGGCCCGATGCCACACCGGCGCAGGCTGCTTTGCGCAGCTTTGTGGCCTCGCTTGCCTTGTTTGACGCCTGTGTTGCGGTCAGTGGTCGGGCTGCGGGATTTGCTTTGAAGTGGCCCAACGATGTGCTGCTGAATGGTGGCAAACTGGCTGGCATTTTGCTGGAGAGCGCTGGCATGGGGCGGGGCATGCGCCATTTGTTCATCGGTATCGGGGTAAATCTAAGCGATGTTCCGCCGGTTGGTCAGTTGGAAGATGGGTCACTGCGGCCGGTGTCATTGCTGTCTGAGACCGGGGCTGCAGTGACGCCCGAGGAGTTCCTTGGCGAACTTGCCGCGGCTTATGCGCAATACGAGCAACAGTTTGTGACTTATGGATTTGACGTGATCCGCAATGCTTGGTTGGCCAAGGCGGCCAAGCTAGGTGAGGTGATAACGGCGCGCACGGCGACATCACAGATCACTGGTACCTTTGAAACGGTGGACGGCGAGGGCAACCTTGTTTTAAACACCGCCAAGGGCCGCGTGAATATTCCTGCGGCGGATGTCTATTTTTAGGAGAGGCAAGGCGCGATGCTTTTGGCTGTTGACTGCGGCAATACCAATACCGTGTTTTCCATCTGGGATGGCGCGCGTTTTATCGGCACCTGGCGAACGGCCACCGAATGGCAGCGCACGGCGGATCAGTATTACGTCTGGCTGAGCACTCTGATGCGGTTGAAGGAGATTGAGGCAGATATCACCGATGTGATCATTTCGTCTACAGTGCCGCGGGTGGTGTTCAATCTTCGGGTGCTTGCGGATCGCTACTACAACACCCGTCCCCTTGTGGTGGGCAAGTCAGATTGCCTGCTGCCAGTGGCTGTTCGGGTGGATGAGGGCACGGCTGTGGGGCCCGACCGTCTGGTGAACACGGTTGCCGGATTTGATCACTATGGCGGCAATCTGATCATGGTGGATTTTGGCACCGCCACCACGTTTGATGTGGTTGCCGACGATGGTGCCTATATTGGCGGGGCAATTGCGCCAGGGGTGAACCTCAGCCTTGAGGCGTTGCACCAGGCGGCTGCGGCGCTGCCGCATGTTGACATTTCCAAGCCGCAGTCGGTAATAGGCACTAACACCGAAGCCTGCATGCAATCCGGCGTGTTCTGGGGCTATGTCGGACTAGTGCGCGAAATCTGTTCTCGGATCAAAGCCGAGCATGGCGTACCGATGAAAATCATATCTACAGGCGGGCTGGCGCCTTTGTTCCAGCAATCAGCACAACTATTTGACGCTTTTGAGGATGACCTGACCATGCATGGTTTGCAGATCATTCACAAATACAACAAGGAAAACGGTCTCGAAAATGAGCACTGAACGATTGATCTATCTGCCCCTCGGTGGGGCGGGCGAAATTGGTATGAACGCCTATGTCTATGGCTATGGCAAACCCGGCAAAGAGCGGCTGATCCTGGTGGATCTGGGCGTTGCATTCCCGGATATGGACAGCACCCCGGGTGTTGATCTGATCATGCCCGATATGACCTGGCTGAAAGAGCGTGCCGACCGGCTGGAAGGCATCTTTGTCACCCACGCACACGAGGACCATATTGGCGCTGTCGCCCATATGTACGGTCATCTGAACGTGCCGGTATATTGCCGCGCCTTCACCGCTAATATAGCGCGCCGCAAGATGAAGGAGCATGGCCATCCGGAAGAAGCTGTACGTACGGTATCTTCCTGGCCTGAGGTCACCAAGCTTGGCCCCTTCACCATCGGCGTGGTGCCGATGGCTCACTCGATTCCAGAAAGCGGCGGCTTGGTGATTGATACGCCTGCCGGACGGGTGCTGCATTCGGGTGACTTCAAAACCGATCCAACCCCGATTGTCGGCGAAGCCTTTGATCCTGATCTCTGGGCCAGCCTGGGCAAGGATGGCGTGCAGGCACTGATGTGCGACAGTACCAATGTGTTCTCGCCTAATCCTGGCCGCTCTGAGGTTGATGTCGGTCCCGAGATCACTAAGCTGGTTGGCGCTGCCAAAGGCATGGTTGTTGCCACCACGTTTGCGTCAAACGTTGCGCGGGTGAAAACCTTGGCTGAGGCTGGCGAGCGGGCAGGGCGTTCCATCGTCTTGCTGGGTCGTGCGATGCAGCGGATGGTCGAAGCGGCGTTTGAAACTGGTGTGCTGACCGATTTCCCCAAGCTGGTCAGCCCCGAGGATGCAACGCAGATGCCGCGCGAAAACCTGATGCTGCTGGTCACCGGCAGCCAGGGCGAACGCCGGGCGGCCTCGGCGCAGCTGGCACGTGGTAAATACCGTGGCTTGCAGATCAAAGAAGGCGATCTGTTCCTGTTTTCCTCCAAGACCATTCCGGGTAACGAGCGGGGCGTGATCAGCATCATGAACCAATTCTCGGAAAAGGGCGTGGATGTGGTCGATGACAGCTCGGGTCTGTATCACGTTTCGGGCCACGCCAACCGTCCTGATCTGGAGATGCTGCATGATCTGGTGAAGCCCAAGATGCTGATCCCGATGCACGGCGAGCACCGGCACCTGCGCGAGCACGCCAAGCTGGCGATCAGCAAGGGCATGGCAAGCGCTGTGGTGGTCAACGGCATGATGATGGACCTGACCGGCGATACCCCGGTGGTGGCCGAGTACATCGACACCGGTCGTACCTATCTGGATGGATCTGTGAAAATCGGTGCCATGGACGGCGTTGTGCGCGATCGTATCCGTATGGCGTTGAACGGCCATGTGGTAGTGACGGTCATTCTGGACGAAGACGACGCTCCGCTGGGTGAGCCTTGGTGTGATGTCAAAGGTCTTCCCGAGGTCGGACGCTCCAAGGGGGGGCTTGTCGAGGCGCTGGAGAAGGATCTGGATCAGTTCCTGAAGCGGTCCAACAAAAAGACCCTGCGCGACGATGACAAGCTGGAAGACGGGCTGCGGCGCGTTGCCCGGCAGACTGCCAACAACGAGATCGGCAAAAAGCCCGAGGTCACGGTGGTGGTCAGCCGGATGCGGTAGCCCTTTGGGCGCTGCCCAACCCTATAAGATGCAAAAACGCCCCGGTTGTTCCGACCGGGGCGTTTTCTTTTGGGCGTGAGTGGTGGTCGTGGGTTTAAGCGTGACGCGGGCGATGAAATAGGCCTGCAATCTTCTGTGGTAGTGCGGCTAACTTACGGCCAAGAGCGCGCATAATGTCGTGCATCGCCTCAGAGCGCAGTTGGCGCGCATGGGCCTCGATGCTGCGGATCTCGGCGGCGGTGAGTCTGGGGCTGTCAAATTGGGTCATGCTATCTACTCGCTGCATCATCAGTTGTTTGGTCATCTCACAGAGCAGATAAGGTGGATTGGTCTTGGTGACATCGCCCGTTTCAACATTGCCGCCATGCTGCGAGTGCAAACGTCCGGTTGCAGAATCAAAAAGGCCGCGCCCAGGGAAGGGCACGGCCAATGATAGCTCTTGAGCTGTCTGGATCAGACGGCGCGGCGCTCTTCAAAGCTAAGCGCGATAAAGCTAGGCAAGTGGTCGCCAAGGCCGATCACGGTTCTGCCGTTGTCGCGGCCTCCACGTGAGCGTTGATTGGACGAACGTGACGAGGATTTGTTGTCGTTGGATCTGGCCCGGTTGTTGTCATTCGACTTTGCGCGGCGGTCGTCAGCTTTGCTCTGACGTTCTTCCGGCTTGGCTTGGGCGTCCTGAGTGACTTCGGGCGTTTCGCTCGCCTTGCCACGGGTCTCGTCCGACTTAGATGCGCGACGGCTACGACCGGTGTATTTCTTTTCACCGCTGCTGCTGTCCTTGGCCTCGTCGTTCACTGTCACAGCCGCCGTTTCGGTCTTGGCCGATTTCAGCGGGTTCTCAAGGCGCGGAATTTCATTCTGAACCAAGCGTTCGATGTCGGCGAGGTTCTTCTCGTCCTTGGGAACGCAAATCATTATCGCAGTACCTTCGCGACCCGCCCGGCCGGTGCGGCCAATGCGGTGCACATAGTCTTCGGCGTGGCTGGGCACATCAAAGTTCAACACGTGGCTGACGTTGGGCACATCCAGACCACGGGCAGCCACATCCGAGGCCACCAGAAAGCGCAGTGACCCTTCGCGGAATGCATCCAGAGTTTTCATGCGCTGGCTCTGCTCCAGATCGCCATGTATCGGCGAGGCGTCATAGCCGTATTTCTTCAGCGATTTGGCAACGACATCCACATCCATCTTCCGATTACAGAAGATAATCGCGTTGGTGCATTTCTCACCTTCGTTATCAATAATGGTCCGTAGCAGTTTGCGTTTCTCACTGGCTTCGCGATCACGGCGCGAGGCTTTGAACATGACCACACCCTGAGTGATAGTCTCGGATGTAGTGGCTTGGCGTGCCACCTCAATACGGGCCGGAGCCGACAGGAAGGTATTGGTGATGCGTTCGATCTCGGGCGCCATGGTGGCCGAGAAGAACAGCGTCTGACGGGTCAGCGGGTTGGTCATGCCGAAGATGCGTTCGATATCGGGGATGAATCCCATGTCGAGCATCCGGTCAGCCTCGTCGACCACCATGACTTTGACGTCCGAGAGAATCAGTTTGCCGCGCTCAAAATGGTCCAACAACCGGCCTGGTGTTGCAATCAGCACGTCGACACCACGGTCGATCAGCGCGTCCTGCTCTCTGAACGAGACGCCGCCGATCAGCAGGGCCTTGGTCAGTTTCACGTGCTTGGAATAGGTGTCAAAGTTCTCGGCAACCTGGGCGGCCAATTCGCGTGTCGGGCACAGAACCAGGCTGCGCGGCATACGAGCACGGGCGCGGCCACGGGCCAGCAAAGTGATCATTGGAAGGGTGAAAGAGGCAGTTTTACCGGTACCCGTCTGTGCAATCCCCAAAACGTCGCGACCTTCGAGAGCAGGCGGAATCGCTTCGGCCTGGATCGGCGTCGGAGATTCGTATCCCGCCTCCTCGACTGCTTTGAGAACTTTGGGGTGAAGGTTTAGCTCAGAAAATTTCGTCATGTGTATCCGCGTTTCGCGGACGTTGACTTGGCCCGCACGTGTATTTGGTTGGCCGGACCCGGATGGTCTGTGTGCGTGTTGCACAGTAGGCTCGCGGCGGGAGATAGCAAAATCCCGACCAAGGGTCAAACAAAGTCGGTTCATATCGGTATACGAGGCGTTTTTGGGGCTTTTGGGAAACATTTCACCCGAAATTGGGGAAGTGTTTCCGACGTTTTTCCACCAACTGCAGATTGCGATTCTTTAACAGCCCTTCGTCTTGTAGCCGGGCGCGCAGATCCGGAGTGTCCGCGCAAATCTCGTCGTAAAAGGCTCGCAGGCCAGTCTCACCTTCTTCACTCTCGATTGTCAGCATAAGCTCGTGAAGGCTGACGCCGCCTTTTTCGCGTGAACGGTTGGGTTTCATCTCGGCTCGATAAGATCCTTTTTCCAGGCGATAGCGGTAGTGTGAAAACCAGTCGTGCCAATCCTTGCCGTGCAGGTGACACAGATCCACTTGCAGCAACTCAACCTGATTGGGATTGGTGTCATTTTTGACAAAGACATTGTGAATACGAAATTTCACGTCTTCGACACCGGTGCGGGCAAAGATCTTGCCTTGCTCGTGGCTTAGAAATCCGCCCTTAAGATAGTCGCCAAACCGGGGATACAATCGCTGGACGATCATATTGCGGGCGGGCGCCTTGGGGACATAGGCCTTGAACGAGGTACCATCCCCGCCCAGCGATTCAATTGGGCGTGATCTGGCGCAGAACACATCTTGTGGCAGGTTTGCAAGGACGTCCTGAAGCGGTTCCTCGCACCACAGAAATTCGTCCACGTCGATGTGGATCAACCAATCCACGTCCTTGGCCTGACGGCTATAGGCGCGAGTGGCGTTCAGGGACTGGCGGGCTTGATGTTTGACGGGGCGGGGCTTGCGGCGCTTTAGCCAATAAGCCTCATCACAGAGAGTCACCCGGATATTTGGATGCGCTTTGAGGAAGGGCATCGCGTCGGGGCAGGGGGCATCGAGGTAGATAAATAGACGATGGGCGCCTGCCTCAAGGTGATAGGCCGCGAAATTCAAGATGTCGGCGGCCTCGGCCTTGATGGTGGTGACAAGGCCCCAGCGGGTCATTCGATCAGGCTCCTTGCCCGACGGTGAGGCCGGGCAAAGTTTCATCGAAACTGAGAGGTAAGGTGTTGATTTCCGAGAAACCCCTCAAGCCATCATCTCTTTTGTAGAGGTCAGTTTCAAATCCGGGTAATCGCGCTCAACCCGGTCGATGTCCCACTGTAGCCGTGTCAGGTAGACGATGTCGCCGTCATGATCATGGGCAATGTGCTGCGGGTTGGCGTTGATAAACTTATCAAGCGCCTGCTTTTCTCCTGCAACCCAACGCGCACTGGTGAACTGGCTTTGTTCAAACCGCACTGGCAACCCGTATTCTAATTCGATCCGGCTGGCGAGCACTTCGAACTGCAGCGGGCCAACAACGCCGACGATAAAGCCCGAGCCGATCGACGGCTTGAACACCTTGGCAGCGCCTTCTTCTGCAAACTGCATCAGCGCCTTTTCCAAGTGTTTGGATTTTAGCGGATCGCCCGGACGCACGCTTTGCAACAGTTCCGGCGCGAAGGACGGAATGCCGCTAACACGCAGGGCCTCGCCCTCGGTCAGGGTGTCGCCGATGCGCAGCTGACCGTGGTTGGGGATGCCGATGATATCGCCAGCCCAGGCCTCTTCTGCCAGTTCCCGATCCGAGGCTAAGAACAGCACTGGATTGGATATTGTCATCAGTTTCTTGGAGCGCACATGGGTTAGCTTCATGCCGCGTTTAAAGTGACCCGAGGCCATTCGGACAAAGGCGACCCGGTCGCGGTGCTTGGGGTCCATGTTGGCCTGAACCTTGAACACAAAGCCGGTGACCTTCTTTTCTTCGGGCGCGATGTGGCGGGGCTGGGCAACTTGGATTTGTGGCTCGGGGCCGAATTTGGCAATGCCGTCCATCAACTCTTTGACGCCAAAGGAATTAATCGCGGAGCCAAACCAAATCGGAGACAGGGTTCCGTCCAGAAATGCCTGACGGTCGAGTGGCGGCAGCAACTCACGCGCCATTTCCAGTTCTTCCAGGAACGTCGCCAGTAGATGCTCGGGCACGTGTTCAGCCAGCTTGGGGTCATCCAAGCCATTGATCTCGATGCTTTCCGCAACCTTGTTGCGGTCGGCGCGGTCCATCAGTTCCAGCCGGTCGTGCAGGATGTCGTAACAGCCGATAAAATCGCGCCCAATCCCGATAGGCCAGCTGGCTGGGGTCACGTCGATGGCCAGGTTTTCCTGAATTTCATCAATAATATCAAAGATGTCCCGGCTCTCGCGGTCCATCTTGTTACAAAAGGTCAGGATCGGCAGGTCGCGCAGGCGACAGACTTCGAACAGTTTCTGAGTCTGGCTTTCCACACCCTTGGCGCCGTCGATCACCATCACCGCCGCATCAACTGCCGTCAGCGTGCGATAAGTATCTTCGGAGAAGTCCGAGTGGCCGGGGGTGTCAACGAGGTTGAAGCGGAAGTCCCCGTAATCAAACGACATTGCTGAGGCCGAGACCGAGATGCCACGGTCTTTTTCCATCTGCATAAAGTCGGAGCGGGTACGGCGTGCCTCGCCCTTGGCGCGGACCTGGCCGGCCATCTGAATGGCGCCACCGTACAACAGGAACTTTTCGGTCAGAGTCGTCTTGCCCGCATCCGGGTGCGAGATGATCGCAAAGGTGCGGCGGCGGGCAATTTCAGCCGGCAGTTCGGGGCGGTTTGAGGCGGTATCAGACATGAGCGCGCGTATAGGTAAAAATGGCGTCGGAGGCAAGGATGACGGCGGCGGCCCCCAAAGCAACGCCCGGCGGCAACGACCCTACCGCAACGAGGCGCGTTTCAGGGCGGCTATGGCGTCGGGGCGGTCCAATAATGCCTTTTGAACGTCCAACCCGTGGTCATCGCGGCGACCATGCGAGGTCAATTGCGCCGACAGTTGTTCCTGCAGTTCAGGCGGCAGGGCCGGTTTGGTAACAGGATCAATCAACAGGGATTCTGCGGCGATGCCCTCGGCGTAGATGATGTGATGGCGGTCGAATAGGATTTGGAAATAGTCAACAAATCCGCCGTCTTGCACCACCACGGTATCTCCGTTGACCAGATGGCGCGCCTTGACCAGCAGTTCGGCGACGCCCGCGCCAATCTCGTCGCTGCGTTGGTAGATGAACAAGCGGTGGTCGGGGCTGACCAGCAGATCGTTTTCATTGTTCAAAGCTCCGGCGCGGATCAGGATCGGGGCCATGCCACCAATAGCGCGATGGGTGGTCTGACCGATCCAGCGTACAGATTGTGGACCGTCGTCGCGGGTCAGCACCCGGTCGCCGGGCTGCAACTGTTCAATGGGCACCTGCGCCCCTGAGGCCAGGGTAATATGGGTGCCGCGACTGAACGAAACGCTGGCAATCTGGGCCAGTTTTTTGCGCGCTCCACTGCGTTCGCTGCGCACCAGAACGTAGTCGGCCTGCGCAACCATCGGTACCAGCGGTAGCAGATATATCGCCGCGATCATGCCGTCGGCATCGACCTCGACCAGCACCAGTGCTTCGGTGATGCTGCCATCCGGCGACATCAGGCTAAGTGTGCAATCGGGATGCAGTTGGGCGCCGGGCGTACCCAAATCAGTGTCCTCGGCAATCCACAGTTCTCCACCTGGCTGCGCCAAGAGCGCCAAGCGTTGGGGGTTCGTGCCCTGATCCAGCTGATAGGTGTCGTCCAGCATCATGTCGTCCTGAACCCCCAGTGTATCGCCGACATTGGCGCCCACCTGGACGCTGAAGCTGGAGGCCGGGTAGGCAAGGACCGATTGGATATGACCGTGTTCTGCGTGCACTGTAAAACCTTGGACTGAAGTGAACCTAAAGAAGATATGGGGCCTATCGTTCGACCCGTCCACCTGCATTGCACGGAAATGTGGCCTCAGCAGGACCAGATGGCGCAGATTTGCAGGCAAGCGGGGCTGGTCAATCCATTGATCCCGGTGCAAGGATGGCGCAAATGTACAAAAATATCCGAGGGAGAATAGTCATGGATCTGGGGATTTCAGGTAAGCGAGCGCTGGTCTGTGCAAGCAGCAAGGGTTTGGGTTTGGGCTGTGCCGAGGCATTGGCGGCGGCTGGCGTTAATCTGGTGATGAACGCGCGTGGGGCGCAGGCACTGGAAGCCTCGGCGCAGGCTATTCGCGATGAATTTGGCGTGGATGTGGTCACTGTTGCTGCGGATATCGCCACAGCTGAAGGCCAGGCAGCGGTTCTGGCGGCGGCCGAGGGCGTGGACATTCTGGTCAATAACGCTGGTGGGCCGCCTCCGGGCATGTGGACTGATTGGGACCGCGAGGATTTCATTGCCGCGCTGGACGCCAATATGCTGGCGCCGATTGCGCTGATGAAGGCGCTGTTGCCGGGTATGATGGATCGTGGCTGGGGCCGGGTGGTGAATATCACCAGTGTGTCGGTCAAGTCTCCGATTGCGGTGTTGGGGCTGTCGAACTCGGCGCGGGCTGGTTTGACCGGTTATGTGGCGGGCACCTCGCGTCAGGTGGCAAACAAGGGGGTGACCATCAACAACCTGCAGCCGGGCATTCATGCCACCGATCGCGCCATCGCGCTGGATACTGGTGTGTCGTCGCAGCAGGGCATCACCATGGACGAGGCCAAGGCACAGCGCAGTGCCACCATTCCGGCGGGCCGCTACGGCACCCGGACTGAGTTTGGCGCCACATGTGCGTTTTTGTGCTCGCAACATGCTGGGTTCATCGTGGGCCAGAACATCCTGCTGGATGGCGGCGCTACCAACACGGTGATGTAGTATGGCCGTTGGGTTTTCCTTGAAAGACCAGTTGTTTAATCGTGAAAAGGTCCGCTATTTGGCGGGCCTTTTTGCGCAGGCAGATGTGGGGTTTGACGCTGCGCGGTTTGAAGCGCGGGTGATGGAGCGGCTGGCAGAGCTGGAGCTGAAGCAGCGGATCAACTGGATTGCTGAGGTTTTGGGGGAGCTGCTGCCGGGGGAGCTGCCTGATGTGGCCGAGGTGCTGCTGCGGGCTTTGCCGGAGCCGCTGGACCCAAGCAAATCGGATGATGATTTTGGGGACTTCATTTTTGCGCCGCTGGGCGAGTTTGTGGTGGCCAAGGGACTGCAGGACCACCCCGAGCTGGCGCTGGATTTGCTGGCGGAGCTGACGCAGCGGTTTTCGATGGAATGGGCGATACGGCCGTTTCTGAACCACTGGAAAGATGCGGTGATGGCGCGGATGTTGCTTTGGGCCGGGCATGACAACTACCATATCCGGCGTCTGGTGACCGAAGGAACCCGGCCGCGTTTGCCGTGGGGCATGGCGGTTGGGCTAGAGCTGTCAGAGCCATTGGCGTTATTGGACGTGTTGCATGGCGATTCGACCCGCTATGTCACGCGGTCGGTTGCCAATCATTTGAATGACATCACCAAAAAGGATCCGGATCTGGTGCTGGACCGGCTGGCCAAGTGGCAGGGCATGGCGCAACAGCAGCGGAAGGAACTGGATTGGATCACCTCTCATGCATTGCGCGGACTGGTTAAGGCCGGGCACCCGAGGGCGATGACGATGCTGGGCTATGACCCCGAGGGCGAGGTGACGGCGCGAGTGGAGCTGAAGGCGGATGCGGTGCGGATTGGGGAGGCGCTTGAGTTCGTCTGTCATCTGGAAGCGCCGCAGGATCTGCCGGTTCTGGTGGACTACCGGCTGCATTTCCAGCGACCCGGCGGCAAGGTCTCGGCCAAGGTATTCAAGCTGAAACAGGCAAAGCTGGGGCGCAAGGGACTGTCGCTGACTAAGCGGCATGCGCTGAAGGGCAATGCCAGCACCTTTACGCTGGTGCCGGGGCAACATCGGATCGAGGTGATGGTCAACGGACGGGTGCGCGGCGAGGTGGTGTTTGAGCTGCTGCCTTAGTTAAGGCCCGGTGATCGGGGGATTGGCGCGCCGTTTGTCACAGTTGTGTCAAAGCAGATGGTTTTGATTGCTGGGGATGTTGTGTAAGGGTAGCTCGCCTGTGATGGGACCTGGAGAGCGCCACGATGAAACATGAATCCGTACAGAACTACTATGGCGAGGTGCTGCAGAGCAGTGATGATTTGCAGACCAATGCCTGCTGTAGCCCCGATGATATTCCTGCGCATGTGAAGGCGGTGCTGGCGCAAATCCATGATGAGGTTCTGACGCGCTATTATGGTTGCGGACTGATCGCACCTCTGGCGCTGGAGGGCATGCGTATTCTGGATCTGGGCTGCGGCGCGGGGCGTGATGTCTACGCGCTGTCGGCGATGGTTGGTGAGAGTGGCCGGGTTGTCGGCGTGGATATGACACCTGCGCAGTTGGATGTGGCACGCGAACATCAGGCGTATCACGCCGAGAAATTCGGGTATGCCGCGTCGAATGTCGAGTTTCATCACGGCTTTATCGAACAGTTGGATGCGCTGGAGCTAGAGCCGGGCTCGTTTGATATCATCGTGTCCAATTGCGTGATCAATTTGGCCACCGACAAGGCGGCGGTATTGCGCGGGGTCCATCGTCTATTGAAAGAGGGCGGCGAGATGTATTTCTCGGATGTCTATGCGGACCGGCGGGTTCCAAAAGCGATGGCCGAGGATGAGGTGCTGTACAGTGAATGCCTGTCTGGGGCGCTGTATTGGAATGATTTTCTAAGCCTGTCCAAGGCGGCTGGATTTGGCGATCCTCGGCAGGTAACGGCGCGCGAGCTGACTATCGAGAATCAGGTGTTGGAGGCGCGGGTGGCGCCGCTGAAATTCCTGTCCGCCACTTATCGGTTGTTCAAGCTGGCAGAGCTGGAACCCGCCTGCGAGGATTATGGTCAGGCGGTGATCTACAAGGGCACTGTTGAGCATGCACCGCATCATTTTGTGCTGGATGATCACCACGTGATCGAGACCGGCAAGGTTTTTCCCGTCTGTGGCAACACCTGGATGATGCTGAAAGACACTCGGTTTGCGCCGCATTTTCAGTTCATCGGTGATTTTGATCAGCACTATGGTATTTTTGAGGGCTGTGGCGGCGAAAGTCCGTTCAATGATGACGGGACCGGTGACGCAGCGCCTTGTTGCTGAATACTTGCGCCATGGGGGCGGGGTTGCTATCTGCGCGGGGAAATCCGATGGTTTTCCTCGGCAATCGTCAGTGAGGCTGCATCCCGATCATGAATACCGCTTCTGAGGCCCATCTGATGCAGACCATTCCACGTTTGGAGATCCGCAACCTGATGCGACATTTTGATGGTCGCGCCGTGGTGGATGATGTGTCGCTGAGCATTCAGGCCGGTCAGGTGACCTGCCTGTTGGGGCCCTCGGGCTGCGGCAAATCGACAACCCTGCGGATGATTGCTGGGGTTGAAATGCAGGACAGCGGCGAGATCTATGTCGACGGCAAGCTGATCTGTGACACCAAGTTCCGGGTGCCGCCTGAACGGCGTGAGATTGGGCTGATGTTTCAGGATTTTGCGCTGTTTCCGCATCTGAGTGTGGCTGACAATGTCGCCTTTGGCCTGAAGGGGTCGAAGGAGTCCAAACGCACACGGGTAGAAGAACTGCTGGCGCGGGTGGATCTGTTGCGCTTTATTGATGGCTTTCCTCATCAACTGTCAGGGGGCGAACAGCAACGGGTGGCACTGGCGCGATCCCTAGCTCCGCGACCACGGATCATGCTGATGGATGAACCGTTCTCAGGGCTGGACAACCGGTTGCGCGACGGCATTCGCGATCAGACTTTGCGTCTGTTGAAGGAAGAAGACACGGCTGTGTTGCTAGTGACGCATGAGCCGGAAGAGGCAATGCGGATGGCCGATGAAATCGCGCTGATGCGTGGTGGCAAAATTGTGCAGCAGGGCGCGCCGTATAATGTTTACACCCGACCGGCGGATCACGCGGCGGTGGCCTTTTTCAGCGATACCAATGTGTTGCTGGCACGGGTTCAGGGCGCATTGGCTGAAACGCCCTTTGGTGACTTTCTGGCACCGGGATTGCCGGATGGCACCGATGTGGAGATCGTGTTTCGCCCGCAGCATCTGCGCATTGATTTTGACCGTGCCGGAACTGGTCCGTTGCCAACACCCAGCGACGGTGTCGCTGCGCGCGGTACAGTCCTGCGGGCGCGTTTTCTAGGCCATGAAAGTCTGGTGGAATTCAAAATGGATCACGATGGATCAGTGCTGAAGGCGACAGTGCCAAATGTGTTCCTGCCGAAGGCCGGTCGGGTGATGTGGCTGACGGTGAAACGCAACCGGTGTTTTGTGTTTCCTCGCTGACTGTGCCAGCCTGCTGACAGGGCAGGACAGGCCGGAGGCAAGGATGGATCAATCTTACAACATGCGGGTCATGGCTGCGCAGGATCGACGGACGATGGTCGATTGGGCGGCTGTCGAAGGCTGGAATCCAGGCTTGCAGGATATCGCCTGTTTTGCCGGTGTTGATCCACAGGGATTTTGGGGCGGCTGGATTGGGGATGAGATGGTCTCGTCAATTTCAGTGGTCAATTATGATCCGGGGTTTGCATTTCTGGGGTTCTACATCGTCACGCAGGAGTGGCGTGGGCAGGGCTACGGGCTGCAGCTGTGGAACCGGGCGTTAGACCATGCGGGGAATCGCGTGGTTGGGTTGGACGGTGTGGTGGATCAGCAAGAGAATTACCGCCATTCGGGGTTTGAGCTGGCCTATCGCAATATTCGCTTTGGCGGAGTGCCGCGGCAAATCCAGGCAAATGCTGTTGTCGGGCTGGAGCTGTGCAATGTGAATGTTCCGGAAGGGGTGTTGCTGGACATGGATCGGCAGGTTTTTCCTGCTGAGCGTGACACGTTCTGGCAGGGCTGGTTGCGGGCTGCGGGGCATGCGACGGTGCAGGCCTTACAGGATGGTGCGCTAGTTGGCTTTGGCACAATTCGCCCCTGCCGGGCCGGGTATAAGGTTGGGCCACTGGTGGCGCAAAGCCGTGCGGTGGCCAATGCGGTGTTGGCGCGGATGCTAGAGAGCGTTCCAGCCGGAGCAGAGATCTTTTTGGATGTGCCGGAACCAAATTCCGAGGCGGTGGCACTGGCGCAATCGCTGGGGCTTGAGCCGGTGTTTGAAGCGGCCCGAATGTATCGCGGCACAGCGCCGAACATTGATGTCGCAAAGGTGTTTGGTGTCACCAGTTTTGAGCTGGGCTAGGCCGACGGGTTCGGATCGTAGTCTGACAGCTGTTTGCCCGGCTCATCCACAAACAGTTCCGGCAGGGCTGTGGCAGCTTCGATCAGATCCACCCTGAAGACGCGGAAACCCGCGCGTGTTTCGCACCAGGCGGTCAGCGTCCAGACCCGGCCCCAATATTCCATGTTCAGCGGCCGGATGGTGCGAGAGGTCAGAATGCCGTCGATGCGGCGGTAGTCAAGATGCAGTTTCTGGCGCGCCTTGATGGCGGCGCGCAGGGCCGGCATGTGAGTGAAGCCTCGGGTGGCGTCGGCAAAGGGGTAGACCGCAAACTTCCAGGCGTCGGCCTCGGCCACGGTGCTGGTGGGCAGTACGGCGTCGATCTTGTCTGCCAGGGACTGGGCGGCCTTTTTCAGATCGTCGTCAGCGGCTTCGGCGACAATGGCCATGCCAAGGTTCAGCGCCTCGAGCTCTTCGCTGGTCAGGGTGAGGGGCGGCAGGGTGATGGCCTCGCGGACCATATAGCCGACACCGCGTTCGCCTTCGACTGGCACGCCAGAAGCCGCCAGTGTGTCCATGTCGCGGTAGATGGTGCGGACCGACACTTCCAGCCGGTCCGCGATGTCCTTGGCGCGATGCAAATTGCCGTCGCGCAGGATCTGGATGATATCAAAGAGGCGGTCGGAGCGGCGCATGGGGGTATCCTTGTGCCGCTCTGACCTGTTTCGTCAAGCTGCCATGTCCCACAGCAGGTTTTCATGCCGCATATTGGCGCTGTCGGGAACGATGGACTTCATCAGTTCGGCGGTACAGCCGTCCGCCATAAAGGCTGCCGCGGCGGACTTGGCATTGTCCATCGTTTCCCAGACCACATAATCGGTCCAGCGGCCGTCTTCGCCACGGCTGAGTTGGCGGTGTACAAACCCGGGTTGTGCGCGGACAAAGGCCTCGGTTCCCTTGCTGATCTCAACAAAAGATTCGTTGGTGATGCCTTCGGCCAGAGCGAAGGTCACGATTTCGGCTACTGCGTTTTTCATATTGTCATCTCCTAAATATGTTGACGCTCTGGACCTAGCAGGGGGCAACTGACATAAACCTGTCAGTTGAGGTTCGCGCTCGTGCAAAAAGTTTGAATTCCGCCATGGAACTGACGGTAATTCCGGGGTTGTTGCTTTCGAACAATCAACACCGGGCGTAGAACCACTAGTGAAACGAATACACGGCGCGGATGGGCGCCGAACTTAAAGGAGACATTCTCATGTTGAACAATATTGGCCCAATGGGCTTGCTGCTGATCGCTGTTGTGGTGCTGGTGCTGTTTGGTCGCGGCAAAATCAGCTCGCTGATGGGCGAAGTCGGCAAAGGCATCACCTCGTTCAAAAAAGGCATCAATGAAGGCACCAAAGAGCTGGAAGACGATATTGCTGAGGATGCTAAGAACGTGACCCCGGAAACCGACAAAGACAAGGCGTAAACGCTAATGTTTGATTTGGGTTTGACCGAAATGCTGGTGGTCGGCGTTGTTGCGCTGATTGTGGTTGGTCCCAAAGACCTGCCGATGATGTTCCGCACCGTTGGACGGTTTGTCGGCAAGGCTAAGGGCATGGCGCGCGAATTCAGTAGCGCCATGAACGATGCTGCTGACCAGTCCGGCATGAAGGATGTCGCCAAGGGGTTGAAAACCGCGGCCAACCCGATGTCCACAGCGATGGATGGGGTCCGCGACGCGGCGCAGGATATGGCCAAAAGCATGGACCTGACCGGTACTGGGCCTGGCGCTGGGAAAATTGATCCCAATAGCGAGACTGGCAAACTGGCCGCTGAGCGGGCTGAGGATGTTAAAAAGATCCACGCCTCGACTGCCCGTGCAGCCGCAGAGCGCAAGGCGCGTGAAGCCACCGAAGCTTTGGCCAAGGCGGATGAGGCTGAGGCGGCGCTGAATACGGATAATGAGAGTAAATCATGAGCCAGACTGAAGAGATCGAGGACAGCTCGGCCCCGCTGATCGAGCACCTGGCTGAATTGCGGACGCGGTTGATCCGGGCTGTGGCAGCTTTTGCTGTTGGGGTTATTCTGGCGTTTGTCGTTGCAGAGCCGATTTTGCAGTTCCTGTTGGGACCGATTGAGGCCACGTTGAGAGACCTTGGCGACCCGTCGCCCACCCTGCAATATACCAGCCCGCAGGAATACCTGTTTACGCTGTTTCGTATTTCTATGGTGTTTGGCTTTGCGCTGACCTTTCCGGTGATTGGTTTTCAGCTTTGGCGGTTTGTGGCTCCGGGTCTGTACAAGACTGAAAAGTCGGCGTTTTTACCGTTCCTTGTGGCCTCTCCGGTGATGTTCCTGATCGGTGCATCTTTTGCACATTTTGTCGTGACACCCTTGGCAATGGCCTTTTTCTTGGGCTTTGCGGACGTGTCGTCGATTTTTGCCAATTTGATGTCCGGCGCGGTGAGTGGCTTGCCTGCTGACGCAGCCGTGGTGCCGGAAACCAACGACGGAATACGCATTACTTTCTTTGGTAAGGTGAACGAGTCGCTGGATATTACGCTGAAATTCATCATGGCTTTTGGCCTGTGTTTCCAGCTGCCGGTTCTGTTGACCCTGATGGGCAAGGCGGGTCTGGTCAGCGCTGATGGGCTGAAGTCGGTGCGCAAATACGCGGTGGTGGCGATTCTGCTACTGGCCGCGCTGGTGACACCGCCGGATGTGATCACGCAGATCATCCTGTTTACGGTTGTATACGGCTTGTACGAGATTTCGATCTTCCTGGTTGGCCGTGTCGAAGTGAAACGTGAGGCCAAACTGCGCGCCGAAGGGTATTACGACGACGAGGACGAAGACGAGATTGATCCTGCTGATATGGAGCCCCACTTTGACGACCCGCTGTTGGCGGAGTTCGATGAGGACGACGAAGTTGACGACAGCAAGGACAAGTAAGTCCGAAGCATAAGTTGAGAAAAAGGCGTTCCAGAGATGGTGCGCCTTTTTTGTTTGTAGGCAGCTGAACTGCATTCAAACTGCCTCTTGTTGAGCGCTTTGGAACATGGTTGAAACGGGTGTGATTATTGAGAGGACCACGATGGACCAGAACGCATTGACCCGCATCGCCGACGCTTTGGAGCGGATCGCTCCGGCACCATTGGACGCGCCTGATTTTGGGTCAGCATCGGCGTTTGTCTGGCATGTGGAGCCTGAACGGCTGGAGCCGGTGCAAGACATCAGCCGAGTTGATCTGGACCTTCTGGTTGGGATCAACCGCTCGCGTGATACGCTGCTGGAAAACAGCCGCCGTTTTGCCCGAGGTCACGGCGCCAACAACGCGCTTTTGTGGGGCGCGCGTGGCATGGGCAAGTCAAGCTTGGTCAAGGCGGTGCACGGGGCGCTACAGGCAGATCATCCGGAGTTGAAACTGGTCGAGCTGCAGCGCGAAGATCTGCCTTCGGTGTCGCGACTTCTGCATCATCTGCGCAGCGCGCCGCATCGTTTCATTCTGTTCTGCGATGACCTGTCGTTCAGCCATGATGATCAGCACTACAAAAGCCTTAAGGCGGTGCTGGATGGTGGTATTGAAGGACGGCCAGAAAACGTGGTGTTCTACGCCACTTCAAACCGCCGCCACCTGATGCCGCGTGAGATGATCGAGAACGAACGCTCCAGCGCCATCAGTCCCTCTGAGGCGGTCGAGGAAAAAGTCTCGCTGTCCGATCGATTTGGCCTGTGGTTGGGCTTTCACCCCTGCGATCAAGACGAATATCTGGCAATGATCAGCGGTTATTGCGCGGCGCATGGGGTCGTGATTGACAGCGATACCCTGCGGGGGGAGGCCCTTGAATGGCAGGCCACGCGCGGTGCCCGGTCTGGCCGCGTCGCCTGGCAGTTCTTTGTTGACTTGGCAGGGCGTCAGGGCATTGCCCTGCGTGAATAGAACTGCCCGCGCGCCAGTTTCTTCTTGTTAAAAATACCTGCGCCGCAGGCATGGTGCCCGTGGCGCCAATATCTCTACCCGTTATTTCAAATATGGGAGCGGGTCGACGGAGTCAAAACCGTCGCGGACCTCAAAATGCACATAGGCGTTGTCGCCGCCGCGCAGAGTGGCGATGGTCTGGCCACGCTTGACCTTGTCGCCTTTGTTGACCTCGATGTTTTCAACATTGGCATAGACCGTCAGCAGTTTTGCGTCGTGACGAATGACAATGATAGGCACCTTGTTTGAATCGGCGGTGATGGCGGCGACAGTGCCGCTGCGGGCGGCTTTGACTGGGGTTCCGGCGGCTGCCGCTATGTCGATGCCGTCATTCTTGCCCTGGGAATAAGTGCGGATGATTTTGCCCTGAACCGGATAGCTCATCGCGGCCTGACTGCTGCGGGTCGGGTCGGGAACGTCGACTTGGGGCACGACCTGCGCCGCCGCCGCTGGGGCCACGGTTTCCTGAGGCAAAGGCTTGGTCGAGCTGGGCGGCGTTGGTGTATCGGTGCCTTGGCCGGGGACGGTCACTGCTGTTGCAGCCGCCGGGGTGACCGTTGCAGGTGCCGACTGATCTTTGATCGGGATCAGCAGATATTGGCCCTCACGGATGGCAAAATCACTACCCAGACCATTCCACTCGGCCAGCGCCTTAACCGGCACCTGGTACAGCCGCGAGACGGTATAAGCGGTTTCGCCGCGGGCTACCTTGTGTCGGACCGGCTCGGGGCCGTCCTGAACCTGAGGTTTTGCGACCTTGGCCGGTGTGGGCTGCAATTGGGTGGTGGTCACGGAACCGGGGTTGGGAGAGGTTGCAGCTGCCCCGTCAATGGCAGATCCGGCCAGAGACTCGATGTCCACCGAGCCCGGGTTTGCAGTGCCAGAGGAAATCACCTGATCCGGAGCGCGTCGTGGCAGGGCCAAGACTTCACCCGGGCGCATTTTGTCGCTGGCTTGCACGCCGTTGAAACGGGCAATCTCGTCGACCGGCAATCCGACACGGGTGGCAATATCAGCAACAGTATCACCGCGCCGTGCCACCGCCACCTGATAGGTGGGGTAGGTGATCAAGCCACGATCGTCCGCATCAGGGCGCCCGGTGGTGGCATTCTGCGCCGCGTTTGTGGTGTTGAAGGCGCCGACCTGACCGCGCAGATCATAGTCCAGCGGCCCATCGCAGGCTGCCAGTAGCCCCAGCACTGACACCACAGCAGCACTGCGGCGTGTCAGGCGGGAAAGGGGAAAACTCACGGTCATTCTGCGCTCCTGAAAATGCGATCCCCCTTGTGGTCCGGAGGTATACAATCACTCATTCATGTGGTCAGCCAATTTGGCTGCTGGTCTGAACACCGAGCGGGTCCAGACTGCGTTACACTTATGTCTCTTTGCCCAGACCCTCAAGCAGCGGTACAAAACGAACCGGGCGCAATTCATCATATTCCAGACCGTCTTGGGTTTTATGAACCCGGATCAGGGTCTGCACCGTATCGGACTGGCCGACGGGCACCACCATGATACCGCCGATTTTCAGCTGCGCCAAGAGCGGTCCCGGAGGGTCCTCGGCAGCGGCGGTGACAAGAATGCGATCAAACGGCGCCTGATCGGGCAGACCAAAGCTGCCGTCGCCAACCAACGAGGTGATATTGCTAAGGTGGAGGTCGTCAAAAATCTGCCGCGCCTCGCGCACCAGCCGGGCATGACGGTCAACCGTATAGACCCGACGCGCCAGTTTTGACAGGATTGCGGCCTGATAGCCCGAGCCGGTGCCAACCTCGAGCACAGTATCGCGCGGTGAGACCTGCAGGGCCTGCGTCATCAACCCAACTACTGAGGGCTGCGAGATGGTCTGGCCACAGGCAATGGGCAGCGGCATATCTTCATAGGCCCGCTGGGCAAACAGGCCGCGAATGAAGGGGCCGCGGTCGACCTCTTCCATCGCATTCAGCACCCGCGTCTCGGTCACCCCTTTAGAGCGCAGGGCAAACAGGAATTGCATTTTGGTTTCGGGATCGGGGCTGCTCATTGGATGACCTTCAGGGCCTCCAGCGCGTCGTGAGCGGTCAGGTCGGCGCGCATAGGCGTGACCGAGATATAGCCGTCCAGATTTACTGCGGCGTCTGTTCCGGGGGCGGTTGGGATATGCTGGTCACCGCCTTTGATCCACAGATAAGGGCGCCCGGTTGGCGACAATTGTGGTTCGGCGGTGAACGAGGTGCCGGGGCGCAACCCCTGTGCGGCGACGCGGGTGCCTTTGACATCTGCAGCGGGAACAGGCGGGAAGTTGACGTTGTAAAACAGCCCGTAGGCCTGATTTGACATCACACCAGCCTCGATAATGCGCGAGATCAGCGAGGCGCCATGCACTGCGGCGGCTTCAAACGGGTTGGCTTGCTCGTAGTTCTTGGGGCCAAAATACTGTGACAGCCCAATGGCAGGCACGCCCTGCAGTGCGGCCTCTATGGCAGCCCCCAAGGTGCCTGAATACAGCGCGTTCTCGGCCGAGTTGTTGCCTCGGTTCACACCGGAGAGCACCAGATCAGGTGGTGTGTCCTTCATCACCACATGCAGGCCTGCGAGAACGCAGTCGGCTGGGGAGCCTTCGGCAGCAAAGCGGCGTTCGCCCAGTTTGGTCATCATGGTGGGGTGGGTATAGCTGATGCAGTGGCCGACACCGGATTGTTCAAAGGCCGGGGCCACAGTCCAAACTTCGCCCTGCGGTCCGGCCAGCATTTTGGCGATGTTTTCCAGCACCACCAGCCCCGGAGCGCTGATGCCGTCGTCATTGGTGATGAGAATGCGCATGGGTCGCCCTTAGCTGGTGTTTTTTACTGCATAGGCGGTGGCGGCAAATGGGGCAAGTCTTTGCAGTGTTTGACAGACATCCGGGTGATGCTGCTGGCAGCAGGGCCACAGACTCACAGTCTGTGTAGGGTGCGTGTTGCCACGCACCGCAGTCATTGCGCCCGCGTGGGCAGATAACCGCATTTCTGTATTTCCAACGCAGCGGGGCGGCTAAACAAATGACGCCGGTGATCCGGCGCAAAGCGAGCAGGGACAGGTGGCGCTGGCGCCAGCCTGTCGTTCAGGTCAAGCTAGTTGAAGTTCTGTCAGCAGGCGTTTTGCCTCAGCCATCGGAGCGGTCAGCTTGTCGCGGTCCTCGCCCGGGAAAAACCGAGCGCGCAGGGCGGTTGGCATGGGGTTCGGCGCGACGATCGACACTTTGGGACCGGTTTTCACGGTCTCGGCGGCCCAAGATCGGGCCAGCGAAATCTGGGCGGCCTTGGTGGTGCCATAGGTGCCAAAGAATTTTTCGCCCGCGCGAGGATCATCAAAGAAAGCAGCCTGGCCGGATTGTCCCAACAGCGGGGCAATGTAGGAAATCAGCTGCGCGGTGGCGCTGGCGTTGACGGCGAGGGATTTGCCCCAGTCTTTGCCTGCAGCAAAGTTCGCCGGGCTAAGCGGGGCTGCATAGATGGCACTGTGCATCCACAGGTCCAGCTGCCCCCAACGGTCGTGAATGCCACGACACAGTGTTGCCATGGCGCCTGCGTCGGTGACGTCCATTGGGGCCAGCGTGGCGCTGCCGCCTGCGGCCTGGATGCGATCATCCAACTCCTCGAGTGCGCCGGTGGTGCGGGCCACCGCGATAATGTGGTGGGTTGGTGCCAGGGCTTCGGCCAGAGCAGCACCCAATCCGCGCGAAGCGCCGGTGATAAGAGCAAGTTTCTGTGTCATGGCTGTCTTTTGATCCGAGTGCCTCTGCGGGTCAAGGGGGCATCCTGCGGCGGATTAACTTCCGGGGATGGCAAGGCGGTGGGTGGTGCCGTTTTTCTCGAGCAAGACACCGTTGGCATCAATGCCGACGACCCGCCCCGAGGGCAGGCGGGTGCCGCGGGTCACCTTGCGCACGCGACCGCTGGGCAGACGCATCAGGGCACTTAGATCTTCAGAGGGGCCAAACACGCCCATCAAGGTCAGTGACTTTTGGTTCAGTGCTTTGTCTTGGGTGGCCAATCGGGCCACATTGGCATTGGTCATCGTCGTATCCTCATAACCGCAATGCTGCGGTTGCACATGTGTTTCAGCCGCGGCGCTTAGCAGCCGTGGGCATCGGGGAACAGGATGAGGAAAAAAGCGGTGCGCGGGTTGTCGCAGAGGAGGGTGCCATCGGGCAATTCTCTGCGCATACCTTTGCAAATAAGGGGCGGGTGGTCGCACCACCCTTGAAACTTAAATCAGCCTGAGCTCAGGCGTCGTAAACCAGCGAGGCCACGTCATGACCATAGGAATAAAGCAACTCGAACAGTTCTTCCAGCTCAGCGCCGTTCTTTTGCAGCGGGTAAAGCGGGTGGCCAGTTTCAGAGATCTTCATCTCGGGGTATTGTCCCAAGGGGCGCATATGCAACATGCCCGCCACCGGCTCGCTAACGCCCGGCGGGATGGCGTTGGACAGCCAAGCGGGGCGGTTGCCCAGGCTCTCGCCCTCTTGCATGTCGAACAGGTCGAGATAGTCGATGAAATCTTCGGCGCTGACGCTGGCCCAGGTGCCGAGAATAAACTCCTCGTTGTCGCTGCCGATCAGAGGCACCGCCAGCACGCAACGCAGGAAGTGCAAGTCGCCCAGGCGGCAGAAGTCATCCGTTAGAATATCGCCGCGCTCAGCCAGAAGGGCCGAGTTGTCCTGCTGTGGCATATCCTCGGGGCACAGGTCCGGGCGATCACAAGCCAGGCTGAGCAGTTGCGCAAAGGTGGCGCCACAGCAGCGGCATTGACGTGACGAGGTCAACATACGGGCGAGATGCGCGTCCAAAGGGGGAGGCCTTTCGTTGGCGTAATGGAAAAGGCGCTGACCGTTTGGTCAGCGCCTCCAAAACTGGATGAGTCGGCTCTTACTCTGGTGTCGCGGAGATTTCAAACATTCGCTGCATCAGAGTGGGCATAAGCATTTTTTTGCCGGTTCCTGAGCAGGCACCAGCGGTGAAGGGCCTAGGAAGGGCCTAGCCGGATGTGGCTAGTTTGGCACCGTTCCACGAGTCGCCGGTGATTGGCATATCCTTGACCTTTTTACTGACGCGGCTGCTGTTTTCCAGCGACGCCAGATATTCTTCGCTGACACTGCCGGTCAGATAATTGCCGTCAAAACATGAGCAATCAAACTGTTCGATGTCTTTGTTGCCCTCTTTGGCAGCCCAGATCAGGTCTTCGAGTTTTTGATAGATCAGCGCATCCACCCCAAGCTCGACCCGGATTTCTTCGAGCGAGCGGCGGTCCGCGATCAGTTCGCGCTTTGTTGGCATGTCGATGCCATAGACATTGGGGAACTTCACTGGCGGCGAGGCGCTGGCGACATAGACCTTTTTGGCACCGGCAGCGCGGCACATCTGCACGATCTTTTTGATGGTGTTGCCGCGCACAATCGAATCATCGATCAACAGAATGTTCAGCCCCTTCATCTCCAGCGGGATGGCGTTCAGCTTGCGGCGTACCGATTTCTGACGTTCTTCCTGACCGGGCATAATGAAGGTCCGCCCGATATAGCGGTTCTTGACCAACCCCTCGCGGTAGCGAATGCCGGTGGCATTAGCCACTTCCAGCGCCACGGGACGCGCTGAATCAGGCACCGGGATGATGCTGTCGATTTCCAGTCCGGCCTCTTGGATCTGCTTGGCAAGCGTTTGGCCCATGCGCAGCTGCGTCTTGTAGACGGAAATCCCGTCCAGCATGGAATCTGGCCGCGCCAGGTAGACATATTCAAAAATGCAGGGGGTCAGTTTGCCCTCAACCGCCTGAAAGCTGTGCATATTGCCGTCGAGGTCGATCAGCACTGCCTCGCCTGGGTTCACATCGCGCAGTTTTTCGAAGTCATTGATGCCAAAAGCTACGTCTTCGGACGCAAAAGCGTAGTCAATCCCGCCACCGTCGTTGGTACGCTGGGCGATGGATAGTGGGCGGATGCCGTGGGGGTCGCGGAAGGCCATCATGCCAACACCGGCGATCAGGGTGATGACCGAATAGGCGCCTTGAATACGTTCCATGGTCATTTTAACGCCCAAGAACAGATTTTGCTTGGGGTCGCCGTTGCCGTTGACCTTGATGCTGTCCGAGATTTTGTCGGCCAGAACATTCAGCAGGATTTCTGAATCCGAAGTCGTGCGCAGATGACGGCTGTATTTGCCGGTAATCTTTTCGCGTTGTGCAGTCGTGTTGGTGATATTGCCGTTGTGAACCAGATAGATACCATACGGCGCGTTGACAAAGAAGGGCTGAGCCTCGGAGGCGTTCAGCGAGCCCGCAGTCGGGTAGCGAACATGCCCGATGCCGACTTTCCCGGCCAGAGTTTCGGCGTCTTTTGCACTGAAGACATCCTTGACCAGACCGGTGGCCTTGTGCTCGCGAAAGTTTTCGCCGGTATAGGTCACAATGCCAGAGGCATCCTGACCACGATGCTGCAGCATCAGCAAACCGTCATAGATTTCCGCAAAGACCTGATTGGTCCGGTTTGCGATCCCCAAAATCCCACACATTCAGTGGCTCCACTTTCACATTGCGTGTTGCATCAGTTGAGCAGGCCCAACTGAGTTTGTCTTGATCATGTCTGGCACCATAACGCTGGTGACGCTGTCCCAGCCAACGGTTTGAAAACCGTGGAGTTCCATCTTGTCGGGCCTGAAGATTCGCACAGCATTCACCACATCAGATAAGTCAAAAATACCGCATGTCTTATGCGATCTTTTGGTCCGACTGGTGGGAATGGGTGTCAACTTCGGTATCGGCAAGGCGGGTGGCTTCGAATCCGTTTGGGACGTTGGCCTCGACATAGAGGCTTAGGCGACAGTTGTCACCAAAGGATCACATTTTTCGGATGTCTCAATTGACGCAGTATGGCGTAAGAGACGGATCTGAAAAGAAAAGGCCCGCACAAGGCGGGCCTGACAGTCGGGGAGCAATTGGGGAATTAGGCGGCCATCGGGGCCAGCACCAGATCCAGTGGGCTGGGCTCGGGGGCGATTACTGGGGTTTTACCGGTCAACGCCAGGGCGCGGCCATCTTCACTGGCCAGGATCTGACGGGTTTCAGCCAAGGACAATTTGCGGAATGCCGAGTCGATGCTGTCACCAGCGGCCTGCAGCAACATGCCACTTTCGGCCCAGATCAGTTCTTCTTCTTCGAATTTCAAATGAATACGGGCCATACGCTCGGGCAGGGAGGGGCTGATGCCCTTGTAGCCTACCAGCGAGATGAGGCGGGTCATCACCAGCGGAACGTCAAACAGGCGCTCGGCAACGTCCAGTTCCAGTGCGACCATTTGGTCGGACGGCAACAGAAGATCAACGTCGTTGCCAAGTGCGCCAGCTGGAACGTGAACCAGAGTGGTGAGGCGTGGAACACCGTGTTTGACAGATTTCACTTCCTGAGCACCGCCATCAAAGGTGTAGATGCTGTCACCAACCTTGACGTCGCGCATCTGCACAAAGCCGCGATCCGTTTCAACCAGGGTGTCAGGCAAAAAGCCGCCAGCCTGAGGCCGGGGACGACGAGTTGGACGTGGCACAGGCTTGGATACCGGGAGGTCCATCAGCAGGTTCACCGACTGAAAGTCCGCGAAAGAATTGAAGTGATCCAGCAGCATGATGTCGTTCCTTCTGGTCGGGAGTACCTGACGTTCTGTCTTAGGACTACATGGCCAGCGAAATTGGTCCGAAATGAGGCACGGATGGGGCCGATTGCGGATTTGGTTTCTTTTTCGGGGACAAATGGGCTTTTTTACCGCGGTTTGTTAACGAATTGCCCCCCCTAAGGTAGAATTTGTTAACTATTGGCTCGCCTCGAGTTCCCAATGCGGAAACGTCGAATCAAATGATTCTTCTTCATTAATAAAAGGTTAACGGCCTCATTGGGTGTTAACCTTTTAGAATGTGCGGCACGCGATGATGGCAAAAGTAGGGTGGCGGCACGAAAAAGGGCGCCCAGTGGGCGCCCTGTCATTCGCCATAGTGGCTGCTTTATTTCTCGCAATTGCCGATCAGTTGCTCGTATTGCTGAGTGACCCAACCCAGTGCTTGCTCGGGGTCGCGGTCTTCGATTTTACCGATCATCCGTTCAAACACCACCGCCGAGCGGCTTTCGTCAACCAGTGAATAGCTCTGCCCAGTCATCACGACATTGTACAAAAAGAAGCCAATAGCCACTAGAAGAATGCCGCGTAACACACCGAAGAAAAATCCAAATCCTTGATCCAAGCCGCCAATCGCCGAGCGTTGAACCATCGACGAGAACAGAGGGGTAAAGAATGAGACGACAATTAGTGCCAAGGCAAACACCGCTGCGAAGGCGGCGATGATCGACAATTCGCAACTGTCCGAGATGAATTCGCCGACCACCGGGATCTCACCCATCAGTGGTTCGACTTGGGGTGCAAAGATAAAGGCCAGCACTGCGGCTGCGACCCATCCGGCAATGGCCATGGCTTCGCGGGCAAAGCCGCGCGCATAGGCCAGCAATGCCGAAACTACGATGATCAGGGCAACTACCCCGTCAATTATTGTGAAACCTTCCATGTCCCTCGCCCGTTAATTCGCGATCAAAATTTGTGCGACCTTAGCCGGCCCCAAAGAAATCGCCAACAAAACCTGTTAAATCGGTTACTCGGCGCAAGCCGATCCCTTTGATTGAGACAGGTTTGCCACCGCTTGGTGCTATTGCGGCGGTAAAACCAAGTTTCTGCGCCTCTTTCAACCGGTTTTCCGTCTGTGGAGCCGGACGAAGGGCCCCAGACAGCGATATTTCTCCGAAAAGGACGGTGTCAGCGGGCAGGGCTGTGTCTTCGCGGGCGCTGAGCAAGGCGGCGGCCACTGCCAGATCTGCGGCGGGTTCCGATATTTTCATGCCACCGGCCACGTTCAAATAGACATCCAGCCCCGCAAAAGGGATTCCACAGCGTGCTTCGAGCACGGCGAGAATCATCGCCAACCGCCCGCCATCCCAGCCAACCACGGTGCGTCGGGGCTGGGAGTGGGGTGACGGAGCCACTAGCGCCTGCATTTCGACCAGCACCGGGCGAGTGCCTTCGATGCCGGCAAAAACCACAGATCCGGCAGTGGGTTCGCCGCGCTCGGACAGGAACAGGGCGGACGGATTGAGCACCTCGGCCAGGCCACGGCCGGTCATTTCAAAGACGCCGATCTCATCCGCCGGGCCAAAGCGGTTTTTCACTGCGCGCAAAATGCGGAACTGATGGCCGCGTTCGCCCTCGAAATAGAGCACGGTGTCGACCATATGCTCGACGATACGCGGGCCGGCGATTTGACCGTCTTTGGTGACATGGCCGACCATGATGATCGAGATGTTATTGCGTTTGGCAAAGCTGGTCAGCTCGTGCGCGGCAGCGCGGACCTGACTGACGGAGCCGGGCGCACTGTCGACATTGTCGACCCACATGGTTTGGATCGAATCGATAATGGCCAGCTGCGGCTTCTCGGCTTCAAGCGTGGTGAGGATGTCGCGCAGGTTGGTTTCTGCCGCCAGCTGGACCGGCGCCTGCGACAGTTCCAGCCGTTGCGCCCGCATGCGAACTTGGGCGGTGGCTTCTTCACCACTGACGTAGATGGTTTTCACACCGGTTCGGGCGAACTGCGCCGCGGCTTGCAACAGGAGTGTTGATTTACCGATGCCGGGGTCACCGCCAACCAATATGGCTGATCCAGCGACCAGACCGCCGCCCAACACCCGGTCTAGCTCGCCCACTCCGCAGAGGGTGCGGGGGGGCGGTGTTTCGTTTGTTGCCAGATCGCTGAGGGTGATTTTGTTGCCACGGGTGTTGCCCAGAGCCTTTTTGCCCGGCCCAGTCGACAGGGCGGTGGCTTGCGCGATGGAGTTCCATTCGCCACAGCCCTCGCAGCGCCCCGACCATTTCGAGAAGCTGGCATTACAGGCGGCGCAGGTGAAGGTTTTTGATTTGGCCATTTGGGCTTTGTGCCCCATGTTCAGGGTTTGTTCAAGATGTTCTCGGGGGGCTCCCGCCGATCGCTGAATGCCCGGCGGTGCCGGACAAGGCGGCCGTTGGGCGTGGCGCCGCTGCGTGGCGAAGGAGATTGTTGGGGAAGCGGTTCAGGGGCGGGTCTGCCCTGAACGCGCCGTGTTGAGTGTTTGGCAGGTCAGACCCGCCTCAACGATCGGGACCTTGCTGCGCAAGGCGACCTGCGGTCGTCATTGACCCGGGTCCGACCTGCGGCCCCTTTCGGTGATCAGGCCAAGGATGATGGAGGCGAGGATGCAACCGGTGAACATATAGAGTCCCCAGGCGATCTCGATTGTGGCGTAACTGATGCCTTTGGCGACAGTGATATAGAGCGCGATCAGGAAAACATCGGCCATCGCCAGTTTGCCGAGGATGTGTAGGGCTGGCGTCGTGCGCGCATCCAGCAGGTTCCATTGCACAAGCGCCAGGCCGATGGTTTTCAGGTAGGGGGCGAAAATTGCGAAACAAGTGACGATAAGGGCAAGGATGACGTCACTGCGCCAAAGGCTTTGCAGGCCTGTCACAACCGAGATTTCGCTGAGGCCGAAGATTGGCAGCAGGCCGGCGCGCATCAGGGGCGCGAACCAGGCCACGGGGTAGAGGATCAGCAGCGAGAGGGTGGCGAGGCGCAGGAGCATAGGGCGTGGTGTCGCTTTGGTTATTAACATGTTGCAAGACTTGGGGATTTTGACCGGGAATGGAAGAGGGGAAAAGCGGCGTAGTTTTCCCGGCTAGTGCATGAAGGCACCGGGGCTGATCAGGACATGTGGGGCGGGCGACAGGATCCAGAACACGATGGCTAGGATTAGAAGGACGCCCCGGCCGTGATCGCGGTTCCAGCGCAGGCGGGCCAGCACGGTCAGCACAAAGGTGGTGACATAGAGGGCCATGAAGAAGGCTTGGAAATCGGCGCTGAGTTGGTCGTAGGTGAACATGTTTGAGATTATGGAGATGTCAAAGCGCAGTTCCCACAGGAGGGAGGCGGCGGCGAGCAGGCTGGTGATCAGGAGGGCGCTGCCGAGGGGGCGGTTTTGTTTCAGGACGGTGAAGCTGGCGAGGAAGGAAAAGAAGATGGCCAGCGGCAGGCAGAGGAACATCAGGAGAATGAGGATCATTTTGGGTAATTTCCGTGTGGAATTATTGTTGACGTTCTTGGGGCGTGTCGCAAAGCGGCTCGGCCCGCGCCTGACCTTCCCCCCGGGAAGGCGCTTTGCACCTCCCCAAGGTCAGGCGCGGGCCTAGTGTTGGGTGCCTCCGGCGGGGGTATTTGGGAAAAGGTGAAGCTTAGTCGGTGCTTTCTGCTTCGTTTGGCTTGGGCAGCTGTTTGACTTCTTCTGGTGCAGGTATTTGATCGTACTCCTTGGAGTTTGATCGTGCAATTTGCGCTACTTCTTTCATTCGTTTTGTTAACGGTTCAATATCAGTTCCAAATTTCCCCAGTGTTTCGCCGACATCGGAAACGCCTGCACGCACAATATCTAACAGCCCTTTGGGTTGCTCAACTTGATGTTCAATGCCAGCGATGCGATTGAGAAGTCTTCTTTTGTGGGGTTGGTCAAAGATATCAGAAGCGAGAATGATTTTCCTCATTTGAATGCAAAGTTCGACGACGCGATCTTTGTCTTTGGTACCTAACTCAAACTGTGGGGCAAACTCGGGAGGCGGCGACTTCCCTTTTAGAGGTTCTTTTAAGTCTCGAATACCTTCCAGAAGGCCGAGTAGCCTCCCCATTTGTTCAAGTGCAGCACGATCCTGGCCTTGGCTGAGCCAATGTTCATATTGTTCGACTATTTGATTAACGTCTCTTCCGACGGTCTCCTCGAAAGAGCATGAATAGGCTTTCGCCCGGTAAATCAAGCGTGTGTTGACCGTGTTTTCATCAATATAGAATTCGAGCTCTTTAATGAGTTCTTCCAAAGCAATCTCCGCTGTTACCTTACCGCCTCAATCGGCCCCTCTGCGCGACCATGAATAAACTGATCCAGATAGGGATCACCCGAGGCATCCATGTCGGCCACTGGCCCAGTCCACTGGATCACGCCGTCGTGCAGCATGGCGACGTTGTCGGCGATGGCGCGGACCGAGGACATGTCGTGGGTGATGGTCATGGCGGTGGCGCCCATTTCAACCACGATCTCGCGGATCAGGTCGTTGATGACGCCGGACATGATGGGGTCCAGTCCGGTGGTGGGCTCGTCGAAAAAGATGATCTCGGGCTCGGCAGCGATGGCGCGGGCCAGGCCGACGCGTTTTTGCATGCCGCCCGAAAGCTCGGCTGGCAGGCGGTCGGCGACATCTGCTTTCAGGCCGACGCGGCGGAGTTTCTCGATGGCGATCTCGCGGGCCTCGGCCTCGGGGCGTTTCAGCGAGCCGCGCAGCAGGCGGAAGGCGACGTTTTGCCAGACGGGGAGCGAGTCAAACAGCGCGCCACCCTGAAACAACATGCCAAAGCGGGCCAGGAAGGCGTCGCGGTCGCCGCTGTCAGAGGGTTTTCCATCGACCAGAATGGTGCCGGAGTCAGGTTTGATCAGGCCGAGCACGGATTTCAGGGCCACGGATTTGCCGGTGCCCGAGCCGCCGATGATCACCATCGAGGTGCCCTTGGGGATGTGCAGGTCCATGCCGCGCAGAACGCGGTTGTCGCCAAAGGCCTTGTGGACGTTTTGCATGTGGATCATAGCGAGAAGAACATCCCTGTGAGCACGAAGTTGGCGGCGAGGATCAGAATTGCGGCGGCCTCGACTGAGGATTTGGTGGCGGCACCTACGCCTTGGGCACCGCGGCCTGATTGCATGCCGTAGTAGCAGCCCATGGTGGCGGCGATGCCGCCGAAGGCGCAGCCTTTGACCAGGCTGGACATCATGTCGTTGAATTCGAGGAAGTCGACGGTGTTCTTGATATAGGCTGCGGAGTTGAAGCCAAGGTTCTCGGTGGCGACCACATAGCCGCCCGCAATGCCGATGATATCGCCGACGGCGACCAGCAGTGGTACGGTTATCAGTGCGGCGGCAACTCGGGGGGCGACGAGATATTTCATCGGGTGGGTCGAGAGGGTGACCAGCGCGTCGATCTGCTCGGTCACTTTCATGGTGGCGATTTCAGCGGCAATGGAGGAGGTGACGCGGGCGGCGATCATCAGCCCAACTAAAACGGGGCCGAGTTCGCGCACGATACCAATGGCAACGATCTGGGGGACCACGGCCTCGGCATTAAAGCGGGCGCCGCCGGAGTAGATTTGTAGCGCCAGTGCCCCGCCGGTGAAGACGGCTGTGAGGCCTACGACGGGTATGGATAGCCAGCCGATGTTCAACAAGGCTGAGAAGAACTCGCGTGGGTAGAACGGTGGGCGCAGCATGTGGGTCAGGGTGCCGCCCGCGAACATTGACAGGCGGCCAAGGGCGGCGAGCGCGGTCAGGACCACGCGGCCAAGTTGGGCCAGAAGGGTGATTGGGTTCATCCGGAAAAGCCCCGCGCGTAGCGGTGGCCTAGGGATGTCAGGATCTCATAGCCGATTGTGCCTGCTGCATCTGCGACCTGGTCGATGGTTTGACGCGGGTTGATCAGGCTGAGGCTATCGGGGTCAGCGTCCAGATCTGTGATATCTATGGTGATCAGATCCATCGACACCCGGCCAACTACCGGGCAGGCGGCGTCACCCACATAAGCGTTTATGCCAGCACCCATTGCGCGGATCAGGCCGTCGGCATAACCCGCAGCAACCGTGGCAATGCGGGACGGTCGCCGGGCGATCCAGGTATTGCCGTAGCCGACGCTTTCGCCGGGGAGTACATCGCGGACCTGGATCACTGGCAGAGCCAGAGTGATCACTGGCAGGGCATCGCTAAAGGGCCGCCCACCGTAAAGGCCAATGCCTGGACGGCAGAGGTCAAAGTGATAGTCAGGCCCCAACAGGATGCCGCCGGTGGCCGAGAGCGAACGTGGTAAGTCGATACCATCGGTCATCTCGCGGAACACTTTGAGTTGCAGGGCGTTCATTGCATGACCCGGCTCATCGGCGCAGGCCAGATGGGACATAATCAGCACCGGGTTTTGCCCAAGAGCAATGTCGCGCAGGGCGGCCCATTCGGCGGGCTCCATGCCCAGACGGTTCATGCCGCTGTCGAGTTGCACACCAAAACTGTGGCCCGGCAGGCTCTCGAAATGGCGCAGCATCTGGTCAACCGAGTTGAGCATCGGCGTCAGGTTGAATTCCTGCAGCAGGCGGGCGTCGCCCTCCATGTGGCCGGAAAACACCGAGATGCCCAGATCAGGTCCAATGGCGCGGCGCAGGGCTACACCTTCTTCGGCGGCGGCGACAAAGAAATTGCGCGCTCCGGCCTTGGCCAGGGCTACGCCAACGCGCCCGGCGTCCAGGCCATAGCCGTTGGCTTTGACCACGGCTGCGGTTTCGGCCGAGCTGAGAGCATCAAGGTTACGCCAGTTGGTTGCTAGGGCATCCAGGTTGATTGATAGTTTTGCTGTACTCATGGGCCGTTCATGACATGCGCGGGGGAGGGGTCAAGGGGGGAATAGGCGCTATGTCCAGTTTGCGGGTTACAGTTGCGCCGACGCGGTGATTGGGATTCACACGCCAGTAGCCTGATCTTCATTTGGGTGGGGCATTGAATGCCACCAGATGCGTGCGGATGTCGCCAGACCTTGTTTGTCAAACTCGGCGAGAAGGGTTCCGTCCAGTTCCATTCTGGGGAGTGGGTCGCCGGGACTGCGATCTGGCAGGCCAGTGCCAGTTGAAACCGCCCAGATTTGGAACAGTTCTTCGCTGGTGACCTGGTAGGTCACATTCCAATGCGCGACACCTGCGTCTTCGGATGTGCCCAGTATTTGATAGGACAGTGAAATGTCGTCCTGCAGTAAAATTCGTTCCCAATAGGCTGCCAGCTCGGATGGGCCAGACTGGACCTGGAACGGTGTGTTGTAATAGCTGCCATCTGGCGTGAATAGGGCGGCAAATCCGACTGGGTCTTTTGCTTCCCAGACCCGTTTATAACCCGCCATAAAGTTTTGAATGCTCATCGTTTTGAAATCCTCTGCACTGCAATACCTGCAGTTGTTCAGGGGATCCTGTCTGCGTCAAGCTGTTGCACTCATCACTGAGTCGGATCGGTTGGCTGATCGCAAATAAGGCCAGCGGTATGAGTGGGGTTAGTACTCGTCTTCACGCGGGCCGTTCTGCCAGGCCTTGGCGAGGTTGCCAAAGCGGGTGAACTGCGCCTCAAAGGACAGCTCAATGATGCCAATGGGGCCGTGGCGCTGTTTGCCGACGATGACTTCGGCACGGGCGTGTAGCCGTTCCATCGCCGTTTTCCACTCTTCCATCTTGTCCAGCTCGTGATCGCCGGGCTTTTCACGCTCTTTATAGTATTCCTCGCGGTACACAAACATCACCACGTCGGCATCCTGCTCGATCGAGCCAGATTCCCGAAGATCCGACAGTTGTGGCCGTTTGTCTTCACGCTGTTCTACCTGACGCGACAGCTGGGATAGGCCAATCACCGGGATCTGCAATTCCTTGGCGATGGCCTTCATGCCCATCGAAATCTCGCCGATTTCGTTGACCCGGTTTTCAGCAGTGCCGCGGCAAAGCTGCAGGTAGTCGATCACCAACAGGTCGAGCCCATGAGTTCGTTTCAGGCGGCGGGCACGGGCGGCCAGTTGCGAGATTGGCAGGGCGGGCGTGTCATCAATGAATAGCGGGCAGCTTTCCAGCGTCTTGGCGGCCTCGACAAATTTGCGGAATTCGGCCTCGGTCATGTCCCCCTGGCGGATCTTGTGCGAGGAGATTTCCGAGGCTTCAGCGAGAATACGGCCTGCCAGCTGCTCGGCGCTCATTTCCAGGCTGAAAAAACCAACCACACCGCCATCAATGGCGCCTTCGGTGCCGTCGGGTTTGATGCCACGTTTATAAGCTTTGGCGACGTTATAGGCGATGTTGGTGGCCAGCGAGGTTTTCCCCATCGAGGGACGACCGGCAAGGATCAGCAGATCCGACGGGTGCAAACCGCCAAGCTGTTTGTCGAGATCAACCAGACCGGTGGAAATCCCGGCCATACCGCCGCCACGCTGGTAAGCTGCGTTGGTGACGTTGACCGCTTCGGTGACCGCTTTGAGGAAGGATTTGAAGCCGCTTTCGGTCTGGCCCTGCTCGGCCAGCTTATACAGCGATTGCTCAGCCTCGACGATTTGCTCTTTGGGTTCAGATTCGACATCGACGCGGCGCGCCTTTTCGGCAATATCCTGGCCCAGGCCGATCAGCTCGCGCCGGATCGCCAGGTCATAGATCATCTGAGCATAGTCGCGTACCGCAAAGGCCGAAATCGAGGCGCCAGCCAGTTTGGCCAGATAAGCCGGACCGCCCAACTCTTTCAGACCTTCGTCGTCTTCCATGAACGCCTTGAGCGTCACTGGCGAGGCCAGCGCGTTTTTGGAAATCCGCGCGGCGGCAATTTCATAGATTCGGGTGTGCACCGGATCGTAGAAATGGTCAGCCGTGATGATCGACGCAATGCGGTCGTAGACATCATTGTTGGTCAGAATCGCCCCGAGCAACTGTTGTTCGGCCTCAACCGAGTGCGGCATCGGGTTTTCCGGTGCGGCTTCAACATTGGCTGGCAGTTGATCTGGCATCGGCGCGAGGGGCTGATGGCCGTCAAATGGGGTCAGTTCGTTCATTGCTGCTCTCGTTTTTTGAGCTTTAGTAGATAGGCTGTTCGCCGGGTTTTGGCCAAATGTATATTTCTGTGGGCAAGTCGTGGACAACTGGCGGTCCCGTTGAAATGATCCCAGCGGGTGACTCTGTCAGGCTTGAGAAAAGTCTACATGAAGTAGTGAAAAACTCAACACCCACGACATACCCGTACGCCTTTGCGCTCGGATTGCGATTCGAGGAACGTTATCCACAGGGTAACGCTCCCCGAACCGTTTTTCTTAGGCGGATTTATGCGCGTCCTGCCAGGCGCGCGGATCTTTCAGAAAAGTTTCCACCTCGTCCAGAGTTTCAGTGCTGAAGGACTGTTGCGCGCGGGCCTCGGCCAGCACATCCCACCATGTGCACAGGTGATGCAACTCAACACCATGATCGCCCAGGGTTTTGAGTGTCTCGGGGAATATGTCGTAATAGAAAATGACGGCTGTGTGGCCACATGTGGCGCCAGTTTCGCGGATCGCATCGACAAAGGACAGCTTCGAGCCGCCATCGGTGGTCAGATCCTCGACCAGCAACACCCGTTCACCTTCGCTCATCACACCTTCGATGCGGGCGTTGCGGCCATAACCTTTGGGCTTTTTGCGCACATAGGTCATCGGCAGCGCCATACGCTCGGCCACCAGGGCAGCAAAGGGAATGCCTGCGGTTTCGCCGCCTGCGATGTTATCAAATGCCTCGAACCCGGCGTTGCGCATCACGGTGACGGTCATGAAGTCCATCAGGGTGGAGCGGATACGAGGGTAGGAGATCAACTTGCGGCAGTCGACATAGCTGGGCGAGGGCAGGCCCGAAGCCAAGGTGAATGGAGTATCAGTGTTGAAATCCACCGCTCCGATTTCCAGCAGCATGCGGGCAGACAGGCGGGCGATTTCTTCGCGCGTGGGGTAGGACGTGGGGGTCATCGGGTCATCCTCGGTTGGTGGCGCCGGAGGCAAGGGCAGGAGCCTCCGGCGGGAGTATTTCTGGCAAAAAGAAGCTTAGGAGGCGGTCCAATAAATCGGATAGCCGGGATCAAAAACGGTGACGGGTCCGTCGTCGGATGTGATCTGGTTTGGGAACAGGGTTGCGATGTCGGATTTGGTAAGTGTCAGTGTGGTATTGTTTACTGGCAGGCCATAAAACACCGGTCCATTGCGCGAGGCGAAGGCCTCTAATTTGTCCAGAGCGCCGTCTTCTTCAAAAATATGGGCCAACAGGGGCATGGTGTTGGTGGCTGTGAAGCAACCGGCGCAGCCGCAGGCGCTGAGCTTGTTGGGATCGGTGTGGGGTGCTGAGTCGGTGCCAAGGAAGAAACGGGCATCACCGGACGTGGCGGCGGCGCGCAGGGCCAGACGGTGTTCTTCGCGTTTAGCAACGGGCAGGCAATAGTAGTGAGGTTTGATACCACCAACCAGGATGTGGTTGCGGTTGATGATCAGGTGATGGGTAGTAATGGTCGCGCCCAGGTCGCTGTCGTTGGATTTGACATAGTCAACCCCGTCAGAGGTGGTGATATGCTCCATAATCACACGCAGGCCCGGAGTGGCTTTGCGGATCGGGTCCAGCACACGGTCGATGAACACTGCCTCGCGGTCGAAAATGTCGACATCGGCGTCTGTCACCTCGCCGTGCACACAGAGTGGCAGGCCGATTTCCGCCATTTTTTCGAGCACACCGCGTACTTTGTCGAAATCTGCAACACCGCTGGCCGAGTTGGTGGTGGCCCCAGCCGGGTAAAGTTTGACTGCCTTGATCAAACCACTGGCATGGGCCTCTGCGACATCTGCCGGATCGGTTTCCTCGGTCAGATAAAGCGTCATCAGCGGCTCAAACACCATGCCGTCGGGCAGCGCCGCCAGGATGCGGTCACGATAAGTCGCGGCCTGAGCTGCGGTGACAACAGGTGGCACCAGATTGGGCATAATGATGGCACGGGCAAAATGGCGCGCTGTCTCTGGCAGCACAGCGGTCAGCATAGCGCCGTCACGCAGGTGCAGGTGCCAGTCGTCGGGGCGGGCGATTGTAAGGCTTTGGGTCATGGCGCCGCCCTAGCACAGCTCCTACACAAGGGAAAGCGCTGCCGAACTTAGCTGGGCTCAATATCAGAGCTTTGGCGGCATGGAAAATTCACCGGCTTCGGCACGTCTCTCAAGTCTTTTATAGCGGCGGCGGAACCGCGGCGCGCGCAACCGTTCTGCAACATTGCGGCAGAGCAGCGCGCAGAGAAAGGGGCGGTCCTGATCTTCCAGCCTGGCCACCATCCGGCGCAGATAAGTCATATTGGTGCGTCGTGCCCGGTATTGTTGCCAGAACCGATGCGCCGTCAATTTGCCGGACCCGGCCAGCGAGAGTACATGATACAGGATATCCATTTCGATCAGCCGGGTTTGCAAGGTGTCGCCCATATTGGGGAGACGCAAGCGGGTCACATTGGAGCGATTGAATAGAGCTGCATGCATGGCATCCAGCTTCTCACGCGGGTCATAAATGACAAAGGCATGATCCGCAGCGTCGAGCATGTCCGGGGCATAGCCGTAGCGGTCGGTGAATGAGGTGAGGCGCATTTCGACAAAGCGGTCATCCCACTCTGACATCTGCGGATCCAATGTGGCCTGAGGTTGGATTGCCAATACGGTGGCGCCGGGGGCCGCCACTGAAAAGGCAGCGGCTGCATAGCCGCAGGGCCCGGCACCATAAAACACCACCCGGTCGAATTCCTCAAAGAAGCCATCGTCGATTAACTGATCAAAGAAGCCATAGACTCGGTTGTCGCGGAACCATGTGTCGCCATCCGAGATCACGCAGAGATGCGACCAGCCCAAGTTCTTGATCAGGTCAAACCCAAGCGGTTGCGCCTGGTCGGACAGATTGTGAATACATTGTACGGTCTCAAAGGTGACCAACAATGTGTTGTCCTGATCAATGAAGGTGGCAAAATGCCGATCCCCCAGAGATTGGTACATGCCATGTTGCTCGGCCAGTGCCGCCATGCGTTGGCGCCACTGCTCTGGAGCCAAATCGGCCAGGCTCTCGTCCAGATTTTCCAGTCCGTCCTGCATAGATATAATCCTCACAGTCCAGCCACGTTGCGGGCCAGTTACTCACAGACATCACTAGGTGCAAATTGCGGCTAAATTGGGAAAAACTCGTGCAAGTTTTCCGACTATTCAAAGTTTATACACTTGTTGCCAGCGAGGCAAAGCAGAGTAAATTCAGTGAGGGTGTGAACGGTGGTGGCATTGATCAGCCGCGAGGGAGGCATCATCATCCGTTGGGAAAATAGGCTGCGATTCTTTTCTTGTGTCATCAGCTCATGAAAAGGGGCATGCCGCCAGGCCACCGCGTTTTCATGCAGGGTGAACAGTGCGTCGTCCAATCCGCGCTCGCCCAAGATTGCAGCTATGGCCGTCGTATAATGCCATACAGTTCTGTCTGTGTCTCTGCATTGGTTACATCCTGGAAATTGTTGAAAACACCGGGGAACCGGTAAAGTGCCATCTCGTGCTGATGGCCCAGCTATGCCAGAAGAAAGGTGGCCTCGTTGCATTGGGCTGCAATGGTGAGACAACGCATGGATCACTGATCTGGGTGGGCGGATTGGTGTTCGTGTCAGACCATACGCGGGCAGCACTGTTGCGCATAAGACCAAAGTACCAGCACAGCACGCTTGACCCTCAGGCTAGTGCATGGCCTGTTTGGGAAGCTACAGGAGGGTGCAGATGCGGCAAACAGAGACAATCGAACATGTGCAGGCGTTACTGGCAGAGCAGGGCTATGTCTGCGGCCGGGCGCTGGCCGTGGTGGTGTTCCTGGCGCTGCGACTGGGTCGGCCGCTGTTCCTTGAGGGCGAGGCTGGCGTTGGCAAGACCGAAATCGCTAAGGCGCTGGCCGCCGGGCTGAACCGCCGCCTAATCCGGTTGCAATGCTACGAAGGATTGGATGCCTCCTCGGCGGTCTATGAGTGGAACTTCCCGGCGCAGATGGTGGCTATCCGTACCGCTGAGGCAGCTGGCAGCGCGGACCGCGGTGCGCTTAAGGCCGAGCTGTTTTCCGATGAATTTCTGATCGAGCGCCCGCTGTTGCAGGCCATGCGCCCGGACGAGAACGGCTCTCCGGTTTTGCTGATCGATGAGCTGGATCGCACAGATGAGCCATTCGAGGCCTTCTTGCTTGAGGCGCTGTCAGATTTTCAGGTCACCATTCCAGAGCTGGGCACCATCAAGGCCCCCGAGCCGCCAATTGTGATCCTGACCTCAAACCGCACCCGCGAAGTGCATGACGCGCTGAAACGCCGTTGCCTGTATCACTGGGTGGATTATCCTGACTTCCAACGTGAGTTAGAAATCTTGCAAGCCCGCGCGCCTGAAACCAGCGCCAAGCTCAGCCGCGAGGTAGTGGCTTTTGTCCAGGGCCTGCGCACCGAGGATTTGTTCAAAAAACCCGGTGTGGCGGAAACCATCGACTGGGCCAATTGCTTGTTGGCGCTGGACGTGATCGATCTGTCCCCCGAAGTCATCGCCGATACCCTCGGCGCGATTCTGAAATACCAGGACGACATCACCAAGCTGCAAGGATCCGAGGCCAAACGAATCCTTGATCAGGCCAAGGCCAGCCTGGTCCCCACTTAATGCTTATTCTTGTTAAAAATACCTCGGGGGTGCGGGGGCTGGCCCCCGCGACTGCCTTTGCCTGAACTGCCCCCATTGGTGATCCCCAATCAGCCAAAACTCGCGCAAAACATCACCCATTTTGCACGCGCCCTGCGCAAGGCCGGTTTGCCGATCGGTCCGGGGCGGGTGGTGGATGCAGTTGAGGCGGTGGCGGCCGCCGGTTTTACGTCCCGTACAGACTTCTACTGGGCCTTGCACGCCTGTTTCGTCAGTAAACCCGAGCACCGGGTAATCTTTAGCCAGGTGTTTCGCCTGTACTGGCGTGATCCGCGGTTTCTGGAACATATGATGGCAATGCTACTGCCTGCTATGCGAGGCGTTCAGGAAGAGAAACCCGCCAAACCGGGCGAAAAGCGTGCAGCCGAGGCGCTGCTGGACGGCACTCAGCCGGATCCCGAGCAAATCGAGAATGAAGAGGGGACTGAGGTTGAGTTCGAGGCGACACTCACCATGTCTGCCGAGGAACGGCTGCGTACACTCGACTTTGAACAGATGAGCACCGACGAGGTTGCCCGAGCAAAACGCATTTTGGCGCAACTGTCGCTACCAGTGAAACCTATTCAGTCCCGCCGCCTGATTGCGGCCCCACGTGGCCCGCGACCGGATTGGCGCCGGACCCTGCGTAATGCGGCGCGTCACGGCGGGGAAATACAGACCATGGCGCGGGCCAAACGGCGCATTCGTTGGCCCAATCTGGTGGTGATCTGTGACATCTCCGGCTCGATGAGCCAATACAGTCGCATCATTCTGCATTTCCTGCACGCGGTCTCAAACGCCAAAGGGGCGGGCTGGGCAAAGGTGCATGGCTTTACCTTTGGCACCCGGCTGACCAATATCACTCGCCATCTGGCCCAACGCGACGTGGATGCGGCGCTGGCTGCTGCAGGCGCAGAGGCGCAGGACTGGGAGGGCGGCACCCGGATTGGCGAATGCCTGCATCAGTTCAATCGCGACTGGTCGCGGCGGGTGATGGGCCAGGGCGCTGTGGTGCTGCTGATCACTGACGGGTTGGACCGGGACGACCCCGAGGCATTGGCGCGTGAAATGCAGCGGTTGCAGCTATCGGCGCGTCGATTGATCTGGCTGAACCCGCTGTTGCGCTGGGAGGGGTTTGCGCCCAAGGCTCAGGGCATTCGTGCCATGCTGCCACATGTAGACAGTTTTCGCGCTGGTCACTCTATTGCCTCGCTTGAAGAATTGGCACAGGTGATTTCCAATCCCGATGATCTCGGCGAAAAGGCGCGGTTGATGGGTTTGCTGTAGTCAGCTCAGACCCTAGGGGTGGCAGGCAGTGTCCGGCAATCGGTGCAGCAGAAAAACCTTGTCATCAGGCTCGCGGCGCAGCACCCGCTCTTCCTCACCGCAGTCTGAAAAGTAGAGATTGCTGCCGGTTTTAACGATGATCGACTCTGGGTTGCGGTCGACGACGTAAAAATGACCAGCATCACATTCCAAGCCACAGTGCAGACGGTCACCGTCTTGGGTACAGTAAACTTGGGCATCTCCGAGGGCTTGGCTGCGCAGTTGCACCGTTAGCATAAGCGACAGCACCGGAGTTTCGGGATAGCTGTGATAATCACCGCCCAGGCCGAGAAACTGTTGATCACCTGGAAAATGGTTCAGTCGAATCTCAACCACCTGCTGCTGCGGGTGTTCACTCATGTGCGTTTCTGAATAGTGACGTCCATAACAGCTGTTCGATCCTGAAAAGTTCTGTGTTAGCGGAGCTTGGGCCAATGTCGGGCCTGCCACAACGAGGGCCGCTAGAAGATTAGAAAACCGGAACATCTTGATCTCCGTTCTGAGACGATGCGGCAGCTTACCTTAGATAGTTCAAATTCAGAAATGGGAATATATTTAGTGTAAACCATTGAGGTGAGGCAGGAATTTTATTCTGATATCTATATGTAGGCATTTAGGTGTGATTGGAACACCGATCTCCGTGGACATGTCCATGAATTGAAAATGCAGGAGACCTGTAGCTTTCGTTTGGTGACCGTGGGGCCAATCAGGCCGCTTTGCAGTTTGGATAAATATCTCCACTACGACCAATTGGGGGCAGACGTCGCATCGGGATGGGGGCATAGTTGCCGACGGAGGATGACGATGACCAATACCCACACCCGATTTGAAGACGCACCGGAAACTGCTCTGACATGGCACCGCGCAGGATATGGAGCCGCGCTGGCGACTGTGGTTCAAACTTGGGGTTCGGCGCCCCGGCGGACCGGATCTATGCTGGTGATCAGCGGTGACGGGCGCATGCAGGGCTCGGTCTCGGGCGGATGCGTCGAAGGCGCTGTGGTGCTGGAGGCGCAGGAGGCGTTGCAAGACGGCAAGCACCGTCTACTGGAATATGGCGTCAGCGACGAAGACGCTTTTGCGGTTGGGCTGGCCTGTGGTGGTACGATCAAGATTTTGGTCGAGCCGGTGGGATCGGCGATGCCGGTTGACCTGTTGGAGCAACTGGTGGCGGCGCGCACCACGCGGCAGGTGCTGGCTTATGAAGTGAATATCCAAAGCGGAGTGCGACGACTTCTTCATAGCAGCTATCCGAACCGGATGCGGTTGGACCGCTCGGGGATGGAAGAGGACGAAGAGACCTTTGTTGCCGTGCACAATCCACCGCTGCGATTGATCTGTGTGGGGGCGGTGCATATCGCACAGGCTTTGGCCCCAATGGCGCGGATTGCGGGGTATGACCCTGTGTTGATTGACCCACGTGAGGCCTTTGCGTACTCGGACCGTTTTCCCGGCGAAGTCATTCTGGATGATTGGCCGGACGAGGCAGTGGCGAAACTGGAGCTGGATGCCCGCACGGCTCTTGTTTTATTGACACATGATCCCAAGCTGGATGATCCGGCCTTGCTGGCGGCCTTGGCTGGCGAGTGTTTCTATATTGGCGCGCTGGGATCAAAACGGACCCATGCCAAACGGGTAGAGCGGATGCTGGCTGCGGGGTTCAGTGAGGCGCAGATAGGGAGGATCCATGGGCCGATTGGTCTGGATATTGGTGCTGCGGGACCGGCAGAGATTGCTGTCTCTATTCTGGGTGAAATGACTGCCGTGCTGCGGGGCAAGGCAGAATGAAGTTTGGCCAAGTACCGCTGAGTGAGGCCGCAGGGGCAATTCTGGCCCATTCCTTGCAAGCCGGTGGGCGCAAAATCGCCAAGGGCACGGAACTGACAACTGTGGATCTAGCAGATCTCGAGGCCGAAGGGCTTAGCGAAATCACAGTAGCGCGTTTGGAAGTTGGAGATGTGCAGGAGAACGAGGCTGCGCTGGCGCTAGCCCAAATGATTGTTCCCGATCCGGAGGCTCAACATGTGCGGATCTCGGGGGCAGGCGCTGGGCGGGTGAACTTATACGCCGCGACCTGTGGTGTTGTCCAACTGGATGCCGAACAGCTGAAGGCCGTGAATGAAGTGGACCCAATGATTTCGATTGCCACTGTGCCGGGCTGGCACAGGGTTGATGCAGGGGGCATGATTGCCACTATCAAAATCATCTCCTACGCAGTGCCTCAGTCCGCATTGCTGCGTGCCGGGGCGGGGGCTGGTGGCGCACTAAAGGTGACAGCTCCGGCTTATGGATCAGCGACATTGATCGAGACACGGGTCAGCGATGACACGCCGTCAGACAAGGGCCGCGCTGCTATGGCTGGTCGGTTGGATCGCATGGGGCTGGAGCTGAGCCCACGGGTGGTTGTGCGCCATCACGAGGCGGAGCTGAGGCAGGCGATAGTGGAGGCTCCCGGAGACTTGGTGTTGATCCTGACTGGATCTGCTACCTCGGACCCCTTGGATGTGGCGCCGCAAGCCTTGCGATTGGCTGGCGGCGAGGTGACACGGTTTGGCATGCCGGTGGATCCGGGCAATCTGTTGTTCCTAGGCGCTCTGGGCGACAAGCCTGTGGTGGGCTTGCCGGGCTGTGCGCGATCTCCGGCACTGAATGGTGCCGATTGGGTGCTAGAACGGGTGATCTGTGGGATTGAAGTAGGTAACGGTGACATTGCGGCCATGGGAGTCGGCGGTCTGCTGAAGGAAATTCCCACCCGGCCAATGCCACGCCGCAGTGAAAGTTGATCCGCCACTCGGCGGGAGGCCTCCTACTTTAGTCTATGGTGATATTTAGATAAGCACTTTAATTTCAATTGGTTAGCTTTGCATTTCTGTAGGGATCACCCTGTGGGAGAGCTTGTGAGCGTTCAAATCACTTCGCAGATGTCCGATCCCGTGCTTAACTCGCTGTAGCCAATAGAAATAGCTAAGGGAGGGGTTCATGGCGAAGGTCTCAATGACCGTGAACGGCAAAGCTGCCAGTGCAGAGGTCGAGGGGCGCACGCTCCTGGTCTCGTTTTTGCGCGAGGAGCTTGGCCTCACGGGGACACACGTCGGATGTGATACCAGCCAATGCGGTGCCTGTGTGGTGCACGTGGATGGCAAAGCAGTGAAAAGCTGTACGATGCTGGCGCTGGAAGCTGAGGGGGCCGAGGTGGCCACCATCGAAGGACAAGCAGAGCCTGATGGGACACTCAACACGATCCAGGCAGCGTTCCGGGAACACCATGGTTTGCAGTGCGGATTTTGCACGCCTGGCATGGTGATGTCAGCGGCGGCTTTGTTGAAAGACAATCCAAAGCCCTCGGAACAGGATGTTCGTGAATATCTGGAGGGCAATCTGTGCCGCTGCACTGGTTATCATAATATCGTCAAGTCGATCATGGCAGCCAGCGGGCAGGATGTTTCTGCTCTCGCGGCGGAATGACAGCTCAGCGACGATCAACGGCTCAAGGTGCGTGATGAACACGCACCCTACACAAGGCGCATGGCTTGGGTGGTTTTGCCCCAAAGGTCAGCTGTAGGTGTAGGGTGTGTGCTTGCACGCACCATTCAGGGAGAGGATATAAAACATGCCTAAGGATAGTGGCATTGGCGCTAGCCCAAAGCGGCGCGAAGACGTTAGGTTCCTGACCGGGAACGGCAATTATACTGATGACATCAACGCCCATGGCCAAGCCTATGTGCATTTTCTGCGCTCTGATCTGGCCCACGGTAAAATCAACGGCATTGATACGGCTGCAGCCGAGGCAATGCCCGGTGTTGTGAGGATCTTCACTGCGGCTGATTTCGAGGCCGTCGGCGGCGTGCCCTGCGGCTGGCAGATCACTGATCGCCATGGCGAAGTGATGCAAGAACCCAAGCATCCGATCCTAGCCGAAGGCAAAGTGCGCCATGTTGGCGAAGCGATTGCTGCGGTGGTTGCGGATAGCCCCGAGCAGGCGCGCGACGCCGCCGAGGCGATTGAGCTGGATATCGAAGAGCTGCCCGCGGTCATTGATATGAAGGCCGCGGTAGCAGACAGTTCGGTCAAAGTTCACGATGATCTGACCTCGAACCTTTGTTTTGACTGGGGATTTGTCGAGGAAAACCGCGAGGCGGTGGAGCAGGCGTTTCAAGACGCGGCGCATGTCACCACTTTAGAGTTGATCAACAACCGGTTGATCGCCAACCCAATGGAGCCGCGGGTGGCAATTGGCGAGTATAACCGGTCCAGCGATGACAGTACGCTGTACACCACCAGCCAGAACCCGCATGTGATCCGGCTGCTGATGGGCGCCTTTGTGCTGGGTATCCCTGAGCATAAGCTGCGTGTTGTGGCGCCAGATGTGGGCGGTGGCTTCGGCACCAAGATTTTCCACTACGCAGAAGAGGCTTTTTGTACCTTTGCTGCAAAGGCCTGTAACCGGGCGATCAAGTGGACCTCGTCGCGATCCGAGGCGTTCATGTCAGACGCCCATGGCCGCGATCATGTGTCTAAAATCGAGTTGGCGCTGGACGCGGACAATAACTTTACGGCGGTGCGCACTGATACCTACGCCAACATGGGCGCTTATCTGTCGACCTTTGCGCCAGCTGTGCCAACCTGGTTGCATGGCATCCTGATGGCCGGCAATTACAAAACGCCTCTGGTCTATGTGAACGTCAAGGCGGTGTTTACCAATACGGTGCCGGTGGATGCTTACCGCGGCGCTGGGCGGCCCGAAGCGACGTTCCAGTTGGAGCGGGTGGTTGATAAGGCCGCACGAGAGTTGGGCGTTGATCCGATTGCGCTGCGGCGGCAGAACTTCATCACCGAATTCCCCTATGCCACCCCAGTGGCGGTGGAATATGACACCGGTGATTACAATGCGACCATGGACAAGCTGGAAGAGATTGCCGACCTGTCTGGATTTGCAACGCGCCGCGCCGCAAGCGAGGCAAAAGGTAAGATCCGAGGGCTTGGCGTCAATTGCTATATCGAGGCTTGCGGCATTGCGCCGTCAAATCTGGTTGGACAACTTGGGGCACGCGCTGGTCTGTATGAAAGTGCGACAGTGCGGGTGAATGCGACGGGTGGTCTGGTGGTGATGACCGGATCACACAGCCATGGTCAAGGTCACGAGACCGCGTTTCCGCAGGTGATTGCCGAGATGATCGGCATCGACGAGAGCATGATTGAGATTGTGCACGGTGATACTGCAAAAGTGCCGATGGGTATGGGTACCTATGGTTCGCGGTCGCTGGCTGTTGGTGGCTCTGCCATGGTTAAGGCAACCGAGAAGATCATTGCCAAGGCCAAGAAGATTGCCGCCCATCTGATGGAGGCCGCGGACGCTGACATTGAGTTGAAAGATGGCCAGTTTTCGGTTGCGGGGACGGATAAGTCGGTGGCTTGGGGCGATGTGACCCTGGCGGCTTATGTTCCGCATAATTATCCGTTGGAGGATATTGAGCCGGGGTTGGAAGAGACCGCGTTTTATGATCCGTCCAACTTTACCTACCCATCTGGGGCTTATGCTTGCGAAGTTGAGGTTGATCCTGACACAGGTAAGGTCAGCATCGAGCGGTTCTCGGCTGCGGATGATTTTGGCAATATCGTCAATCCGATGATTGTGGACGGTCAGGTGCATGGCGGTATTGGCCAGGGCATTGGTCAGGCGCTTCTGGAGGGCTGTGTCTATGATGAGAACGGTCAACTGCTGAGTGCATCCTTTATGGACTACGCAATGCCGAGAGCGGATGACCTGCCATTTTATGCGGTGGATCATTCCTGTCAGACTCCCTGTACGCACAACCCATTGGGGGTCAAGGGCTGTGGTGAGGCTGGGGCCATCGGCTCGCCGCCTGCCGTCGTGAATGCGGTGGTGGATGCGCTGCAATCGGCGGGCAAGAATGTCACTCATATCGATATGCCACTGAGCCCGGGTCGGGTTTGGGCGGCGATGAATGGCTGATTTGGAGAGCGCCGGGGGGGCAGCCCCCCGGACCCCCCGAGGTATTTGGAACAAGAAGAACGAGGGAGATGTCCCTTTGATTTTTGGGAAGGAAGGACGAAATGTATAATTTCGATTATGAGGCGCCTTCGAGTGTTGCTGAGGCCGTGGCGGCACTGGCGGCGGAAGATGCGCAAGCGTTGGGCGGTGGTCAGACGTTGATCCCTACTATGAAGCAACGGCTGGCGATGCCGTCGACCTTGGTGAGTCTGAGCGGAATTGCTGAGATGAAGGGTTTTGACGTGGGAAATGGAGCTGTTACGATTGGTGGGAACGTGACCCATGCAGTGGTTGCGGCCGGCGCGGGTGCCTATCCGGCACTGGCAGAGTTGGCCAGTCACATTGGCGATCCAGCGGTGCGCAACCGCGGCACGATTGGTGGGTCTTTGGCCAACAATGACCCATCGGCGGATTATCCGGCGGCGGCGCTGGCCTCGGCTGCGGTGATTGTCACCAATGCGCGCGAGATTGCAGCGGATGACTATTTTCAGGGCATGTTCACCACAGCATTGGAAGACGGCGAGATCATCACTGGCGTGCGGTTCGCGGTTCCTGAGGTCGCGAACTATCAGAAGTTCGTTCAGCCAGCCTCGCGCTTTGCGCTTGTTGGGGTGTTTGTTGCCAAACACGCTGATGGAGTACGGGTGGCGGTGACTGGCGCCTCGGAAGAAGGGGTGTTCCGCTGGGCTGCGGCTGAGGCTGCGCTGAACGATTCGTTTAGTGCAGATGCAGTGGCTGATTTGGCTGTGGATCCGGCGAATATGATCGGCGATCTGCATGGCACCAAGGCGTATCGTGCCCATTTGGTTGGGGTGATGACCAAGCGTGCGGTTGCTGCTGCAACCTGATTTGTTCTTAACGAGTGAACGGGGTTCTTCGCTGAATTGGCGAAGAGCCCTTTTTACTGACCCCAACAAGTGGATCAGCTTTGTTTTGCCTGCTCCAATATTGAGGCGAGGAGAAAGGTAACGTCGTTGCCATGGTGAGTTGAGCTTAAGGCCGCGGTATCAATATCCTTGTCTGAAACGCAAAACGCCCTGTCCAACATAATGGACAGGGCGTTTCAGAGTGCGTTTCCTCGTAGGGAAGCGAAATTTTATCTGGGCAGGGGGCCGATCAGCATGATCATCTGGCGGCCTTCCATCTTGGGCATGTTTTCGACTTTTCCATGCTCTTTGATGTCGACTGCCACCCGTTCCAACAGCTGGCGGCCCAGGTTCTGGTGCGCCATCTCGCGGCCGCGGAAGCGCAGGGTAATCTTCACCTTGTCGCCATTCTCCAGAAACTTGTAAACGTTGCGCATTTTGACGCCGTAATCATGGATATCAGTGTTGGGTCGAAATTTGACCTCTTTGATCTCGATGATCTTTTGCTTCTTGCGCGCTTCGCTTTCCCGCTTTTGCTGTTCATACTTGAACTTGCCAAAATCCATGATCTTGCACACAGGCGGTTTGGCATTGGGCGAGATCTCAACAAGATCCAATCCAGCCTCTTGCGCCATTAGCATGGCTTTGGCCGGGTGCACGACACCGACGTTTTCGCCTTCGGCGCCGATCAGGCGGATTTCGGAATCACGGATCTTTTCGTTGACGCGCGGGCCGGTGTCGCGTTGCGGCGGCGCATTGTGGGGTCTGCGGGCTATGACGGCAATCCTTTTTGTCATTGCATAATATCACCTGAAAAATAGCGCTGTCGGGCGCATGATTCAAGCTGTTTGGCCCCGTATGACCGGGGAGAATGAGGTTTTCAAGGCATCATTCTGACAATATGCCGGTGAAGTGCCCCAGATCAGAAGATTTTTGCTGCTTTTATGAAAGTTGGGGCATCGGCCAGTTTTGGCCGTTGAGGCTTGGTTGAGATTTTTCCCCCTTGAGGAGGCCAATCGACGGGGCCATTTCGCTACCCTGAAGCACAGTAATATTATTGCGTTGTGGTTCGTGCGAATGTTTTTGAGGAGATTGAATAATGAAACCTGCTGTGATCGCTCTGGTTGTCGGCGCTGCTGCTGTCGGTGGTTATGTTTATTACACCAATATGGAGGCGCCAGACGTTTCCGTGGCGGAACCGGCTGGCGATACTAACGTATTGGAACAGGCCGCTGAGGCTGTCGAGAGTGCGGTAGAGACTGCGACTGAAGCAACAACCGAAGCTGTAGAAAATGCGAGCGAGGCTGCGGTTGAAGTTGTCGAGGATGCGGGTGAGGCTGTGTCGGATGCTGTAGAAGCAACCACCGAGACTGTTGAAGAGATTGCGTCTGAAGCTGCAGAAGTCGCAACAGATGTGGCGACCGATGTTGAAGCTGCAGCTGAAGAGGCCGTTGCAGACACCGCAGCGGAAGCAACTGAAAGTGCGGCAGAGGTGGTGGAGCAAGCGACTGAAGCCGCGTCCACTGCCACAGATGCGGCAAGCGAAGCTGTGACTGATGCCGCTGAGGTGACCGAAGGTGTCGCTGCAACTGCTATGGACGCTGCTAGCGGCCTGATGACCGCAGAGGGTTTTGATCTGGATAAGGTTGTTGATCTTATTTCCAGCTCATCGCTGGATGAAACCAAGAAGCTGGCTCTGACAACTGCGGTGACCCAAGCCAAGGACAATCCTGAATTGTTGAGCGTTGCGCTGGATCAGGTCAAATCGGCTTTGGGTCTGTAATTTCAGTAGACCCAAGAAAAAGGGCACCTTCCGGATGGAAAGGTGCCCTTTGTTGTTTTCAACGTCAGAGAATTAGTCGAGGAAGGCTTTTTCTACCACGTATTGCGCCGGCTTGGAATTTGCGCCTTCTTCCAGACCGTAACCTTCGAGCAGATCTTTGATTTCTAGGTTGAACGCCAGATTGCCACAGACCATGGCGCGGTCACTGTCGGGGTTGATTGGATCAACACCAAGGTCAGTAAAGGCCTCGCCCGAGCGCATCAGATTGGTGATGCGGCCCATCTTTGGGCTCTCTTCGCGGGTGGTGGTTGGGTAATAGCGGATCTTGTTGAGGTTCTCTTCGCCCAGCAGTTCGAGCATCATTTCGTCCTGCTTGAGGTTCTCGATCAATTCAGCCCCATAAGTCAGCTCACCAGCCGTGCGGCAGGTGTGGGTGATGATGATCTCGTCGTAGTCTTCATATGTTTGCGGTTCGCGCAGAAGCGAGGCGAAGGGGGCAAAGCCGGTGCCGGTGGCGAAGAACCAGATGCGTTTACCGGGGATCAGCGCGTCATGCACCAGGGTGCCGACGGGTTTGGGGCGCAGGATGATTTCATCGCCGACCTGAATGTGCTGCAGACGCGAGGTCAGCGGGCCGTCCTGAACTTTGATCGAATAGAACTCCAGCTCTTCATCCCAGCTGGGAGAGGCGATGGAATAGGCGCGCAGCAGCGGTTTTGGCTTGCCGGTCTTGGGGTTCACGTCGCCCATCAGGCCGATCATCACAAACTCACCCGAGCGGAAGCGCATCGTCGCTGGCCGAGTCATCCGGAAGGAGAACAGTTTATCCGTCCAGTGTTTCACTGCGGTAACAGTCTGCGTATCGGGCAGCTTTGGGGCGGCCTTTACTGGAGCGGCATTAGGGGCGGCATCGGTCACTTTTGTAATCTCGTTCATCGGTTTCACTGCCGGCAGCATTGGCCGACACCTCTGATTAGTCATTGATATGGGTCAGGGAAAGGATTTGTTTTGCAAGTTTTCGGCACAAGAAAGATGTGATGTGCCGAAAACACAATTGTTAGTATGCAAATGATATCCTATGCCGCAGCGGGAGAGCCTCCGCGCATGCGGGCCTGATAGTCGTTTTGCTGCCAGTTGGCACGGGCCAGCCATTGGGCTTCGGGTTGACGGGCGGCCAGCTCTTCACTGATCTCGACATCGTCAAAGCCGGAACGGCGTGCCATGGCGTATTGATCGGCGATCACATGGCCGTAGGCACGGATGTGGCCCTTGTAGCCGGACAGGCGCAATTGGCGGGCGATTGTAAAACCGCGGCCATCTGCAAAGCTGGGAAACGCGATGCGGATCATTTGCACCTGAGCCGCCAGGCGTTCAACAAGTTGCACCGGATCGGTATCCGATGGCAGGTCGAGCGCGGTGTCGCCGCCGTAGCCAGCGGTCCAGGTGTCGGGCCCAAAGCCCGTGTCGGTCACGATCACAGTCATGTATTTGCTCCTGTGCGAATAAATTGGCCGTCCACCACGTGGATGCCGCACTCTTCTTTGTTTTGGTCACGCCAGCGTCCTGCGCGGGGATCTTCGCCTGCTTTTACCGGTGAGGTGCAGGGCGAACAGCCAATCGAAGGATAGCCCTTGGCCACCAGCGGGTGACGGGGCAGGCGGTTTTCGTCCATATAAGTGCGCACGTCTTCGGGCGCCCAATGGGCCAGTGGGTTGATCTTGATCCGGCCTGTGGGGCCGTCCGAGGTTTCTTCGATCTCGAAAAAGTCCATCGCCGCGCGGCTGCCCGCCTGAAAGCGTTTGCGACCGGTGATCCAGCCGTCATAGCCCTGCAGTGCCTTTTGCAGCGGCGCCGTTTTGCGCAGGGCGCAGCAGGCGTCGGTGCTGCTGAAGCGCAGCGCGCCATAAGGGTCTTTCTCAGTGATGTCCTTGGCGCGGATGATGTGTAGATTGCGCAGGCCCAGCCGTTCGGTCACCTCGGTCTGATAGACTAGGGTCTCGGTGAACAACAGTTCGGTGTCGACAAAGAGCACCGGAGTCATTGGGTCAATCACAGCTGCCATGTGCAGCAGCACCACGGATTCCGCCCCGAAGCTAGAGACCAGGGCGATATGGCCTGCATCTTCGAGCGCGCCTTGCATAACAGCGGTGGCCGAATGGTGGCGATAGCGGGCATTCAGCGCCGCAACCTTTTCGGCCAGCTCCTGTTCGCTGGGGGACGGCCCCCGGACCCTCGGGATATTTTTAGCCAGATGAAGCATGGGATCAGGCGACCTTTTTGATAGCTTCAGGGTAGAGCGCGGCCTTGAATGGGGCCATGCCAACGCGGCGGAAAGTTTCCAGGAAGGTTTCATCGGCATTGTCACGGATCTCGAGGTAGGTCCCGACGATACGTTCCACCGCAGGCACGATCTCGTCATAGGCGAAACCGGGGCCGGCCCGTTCACCGATGGCGGCCGACCAGGTGGCATCGCCGCCGAGGGTGATCTGGTAGTTTTCAACACCGGCGCGGTCCAGTCCCAGGATGCCGATATGGGCAACGTGGTGGTGACCACAGGCGTTGATGCAGCCAGAGATCTTGATCTGCAGATTGCCGATGTCGTGCTCCAGCTTCAGCTCGTCAAAGCGGGTGGCGATCTGTTCAGCAACCGGGATGGCGCGGGCGGTGGCCAGCGCGCAATAGTCCATGCCTGGGCAGGCGATGATATCCGAGATCAAGCCGATGTTGGCAGTGCCAAGACCGTGCTCTTTCAGTTGGGCATGCATCGCGGGCAGGTCCGATTTGTGGACATGCGGCAGGATCACGTTTTGCTCGTGGCTGATACGCAGCTCGTCATAGCCAAACTTGGCAGCCAGATCGGCCATCACCCGCATCTGCTCAGCGCTGGCATCACCTGGGGTGGCGCCGTGCTTTTTGATCGAGATGGTTACAATGGCGTGGTCTGCGTGACGGTGCTCGGCCAGATTGGTGTCGGCCCAGGCGCGGAACACTGGGTCGGCCTTATAGGCAACATCATAGGTCTCGATGCCGCCAGAGCGGAAAATTGGGGCAACGAAGTGGGTTTTGATCTCGGCAAGTAAGTCTTGGTCAGCACCGGTAAAGGTGGGGCGGATCAGGGCAAAGCGGGCGTCGACGCGGGCGCGGATGTCGTCGATGCCGTGCTCGTGCACGGTGATCTTGATGCGGGCTTTGTATTTGTTGTCGCGGCGACCGATCTGGTTCCAGACCGAAACCACCGACTCGATGTAGGGCAGCAGGTCAGCGCGAGGCAGGAAGTCGTTGATCACTTTTCCAATCATCGGAGTACGGCCCAAGCCACCCCCGACCAGAATCTGGTAGCCTGTCTCGCCAGCGTCGTTTTTGACAATGCGCACGGCCAGATCGTGGGCCTTCAGCACGGCGCGATCTTTGGTGGCGGCGCCGACAGCGATTTTGAACTTACGGCCCATGAACTGGAATTCCGGATGATCTGTGGACCATTGACGGATCAGCTCGGCTACGGGGCGTGGATCTTCCAGCTCGTCGGCGGCAGCGCCGGCAAAGTGATCAGAGGTCACGTTGCGGATCGTGTTGCCTGAGGTCTGAATGGCGTGCATGCCAACCTCGGCCAGGGCGTCCAGCATATCTGGCACATCGCTCAGCTTGGGCCAGTTGTATTGGATGTTCTGACGGGTGGTGAAATGGCCGTAGCCCTTATCCCACTTTTCAGCCAGTAGGGCCAATGTGTTCATCTGGGCAGAGTTCAGTGAGCCATAGGGCACCGCGACCCGGAGCATGTAGGCGTGAAGCTGCAGGTACAAACCGTTCATCAGGCGCAGGGGCTTGAACTCGTCCTCGGTGAGCGAGCCGTCGATGCGGCGCTCTACCTGGGCACGGAACTGCGCGTTGCGTTCAGTCACAAAGGCGGTGTCAAAGTCGTTGTACTTATACATTGGCCTCAGCCTCCTGTTTGCCGTGTGCGTAGTTTGAGGGACCGGTGCGGCGGAATTCCTCGCGGAAATGGGTGGGTTCGGGGCCGTTAGGGCCTGCCTTGGCATCAGCAAGATAGGCACCGACCACTTCGCTGACCTGTGCGCTGGCGTCGAGCAGGCGCAACTGGGCGTGGGCTTCATCGGTGATCAATTCTGCCTTGGACAATTCGCGGCTCCACTGATCGTCATCGGTCAGATAGATAACGTCGCCTTCGAGTAGGGCGTTGGCGGTGATCACTTTTGGGGTAAAGGCGCGGGCCATTATGCAAGCTCCATTTTCAGGTCATTCAGGGCCGAGAGGCTGGCGCGGGGCGCCAGTCCAAGGAAAGTCAGAGCCGGGCCATCGAATTGGGCCTCGGCGAGATCGGTGGGCAGGTGTTCCAGAGTGGTCTCCAGAACACGTTGGTTGGGACGCGAGGCATTCTCGACCACGGATACTGGGGTCTGGCGGTCACCGCCGTGCATGAGCAGGCGACCCTGCACAAAGCGGGCGGATTTCTTACCCATGTAGATGGCGGCAACTTCACCTGTGCGGGCCAAAGCCTGCCAATCATGATCGGCGAAACCTTTCACGTCATGGCCGGTCAGGAACCGCACCGAGGAATTGCGCCCCCGTTGGGTCAGGCTTTGGCCGATGCTGGCCACAGCTGCCGATGCGGCAGTGATGCCGGGCATGATCTGATAGGCCACACCAGCGGAGTCGCAAGCTGTGAGTTCTTCGTCGAGGCGACCAAACAGGGTGGGGTCACCGGATTTCAACCGCAGCACACGTTTGCCAGCCTGCGCATGAGCGACCAGTCTGGTGCTGATCTCTTGCTGGCTGACCTGTGGGCCAAAGCCTTCTTTGCCAACATCTTCAAGGCTGGCCTGAGGACCGGCGAGCTGCAGGATTTCTGCGCTGACCAGACGGTCAAACAGAATAACGTCTGCTTGCTGTAGCGCCTTCAGGACTTTTACTGTCAGCAGGTCCGGATCTCCGGGACCTGATCCGGCAAAGGCAACCTGCCCAGCGTGCAGGCACACCGATGCCGCGAAGATTGGCGCGGTGGGTAATTGGGGCATCTGGTCGGACATGGCGGCCTCGTCGGTTGCGTTTGACTTGACCTTAGATATAGGAAATATTCCCGCCATTATGCTATATGTCGGCGTGAATAAGGATCTTTGTTCCCCCAATACGAGGTGATTGGGGGAATGGTTCTAGCACATGGAGAATTTGAGAATGACGGTACGGATCGATGCCACCGATCGGAAGATTTTGGCGGAGCTGCAGCGCGACGCCAGTCAATCATTGGATGAAATTGCCCGAAATGTGGGGAGTTCTAAGACGCCTGTGTGGAATCGCATCCGCAAATTGCGCGAGTCCGGGGTGATTGGTCAGCAAACCGTGGTGCTGGATGCCGAGGCGCTGGGGTTTGAGGCCTGTTTCTTTGTTTTGATCCGTACCTCAGAGCACGAGGCGGATTGGCAGGCGAAATTCCTGCAGGCGTTGCGGGACCGCCCTGAGGTGCAGGAGGCGCATCGGTTGGCGGGGGATATTGACTATATCCTGAAGGTCCGGGTGAAGAACGCGCGGGCCTATGACACCTTTTATCAGGCGCTGATTTCCGAGGTGCGGGTGCATAATGTGACGGCATTGTTGTCGATGGAAGAGATCAAATCGACCACCATGTTGCCGTTGGGGGATTGAGGTCCCTGGCGACAGGTGCGGGTGACCAAAAGGAGCGCTTCCGCGCGCTCTATTCTAGATCCTTGCGGTGTGACACTTCTCTGGTGATCCTTGGAGTGTGCTGAAATTCCATAGATTTGGCTGAGAAGCGATTCAGGGGCAGGTTTGCCCTGAATGCGCCTTGGTCAGGGTTTGCTGAGTCGTGCCCATGTAAAGGAGCTGCGCCCGCGCCTAGGTGCGGTGGCCTACGGCCATCCTTGACACGGACAAGACACAGGTTGGAGGTTTCAGGTGGTGACCATCAATTTAGTCAGGCCGTGGAAATGGTAGGTGTTGCTGTATTCAGGGGCGGTGGCCAGTTTCAGGTCCGGGCAGCGATCAAACAGGATGGGTAGGGCGATTTTCATCTCTAGCCGGGCCAACGGGGCTCCGACGCAAAAGTGCAGGCCGCCGCCAAAGGCGGTGTTGGTTTTGATGTCGCGGCTTGGGTCAAAAACATCGGGGTTTGGAAAGCTATCGGGGTCACGGTTAGCGGCGCCAAGCAGCAGGGCAACTTGGTCGCCGCGTTGGAAACTATGGCCTTGCAGCTCGACCGTCTCATATGCGTAGCGGGTGAACATATGCAGCGGTGGATCATAGCGCAGGATTTCTTCGACCAAGCGGTCGATGCCATCGGGGGCCAACCAGTCCGTTTTCCATCCCTGTTGCAGCATTGTTTTCACACCATTGCCAAGGCTGTGCACCGTGGCCTCGTGGCCGGCGTTGAGCAGCAGGATACAGGTGCCAATCAGCTCGTCAGTGCTGAGACTTTCGCCTTCCTCTTCGGCGGTGATCAACCGGGTGATCAGGTCATCACGTGGGTCGGTGCGGCGTTGATCGATGTAGCTGCGCAGGAAGTCGGTGAACGCGGCTGCGGCGGCGGAGGCGCGGTGCTCGGTCTCGATGGTGCGGCTGGCCTGATACATTGCCACAATGTCATGGGACCAGAGCAGCATCTGGGGCGCCATTTCTTCAGGCACGCCCAATAGGCGGCAGATGGTGATCAGCGGCACTTGGGTGCAATAGGCGTCAAGCAGGTCAATGGGCTGATCAGGAAACTCGTCGATAAGGCGGTGACACAGTGTTTCGATGTCATCGCTGAGCGCGTTTATCGCACGCGAGGTGAAGGCCCGCAGGATCAGTTTGCGCAGACGTGTGTGGCGGGGTGGTTCGGCGTCCAGCAGCGAATGCGCTTCGGTCAGCAGAAATGGCGCCAGATGGGCCGGACCTGTGGTGGCCAGCTCGGCCGGGATCTCGCGGCCAAAGCGGCGGTCGCGCAGCAGGGCCTGTACCGCGTCATGGCAAAACGCCGCGGGCATATTGTACTCGGTCCAGAAATGTATCGGGGCCTTGGCGCGGTGTTCTGCGTAAAACGGGTAAGGGTTTTGCGCAAAGTCCGAGTCGGTGGGGGATTGTGTTACGGTCATCATGGCGGCACATTCGTCAACCCGGCTGGTCAATGCAAGGGCAGCTTTGCTACTGTGTCGAAATGAGAAAACTTCAGGTGCATCGCGGATGGATTGTGCTGGGCTTTGGCCTGGCGCTGGCGGCAATGACGGCGGCGGTGTGGTCCTATGGTTATCGACAGGCGTTGGATGCTCTGGCGCGGCAGGGGGCGGCAGATCTGGAACTGGCCTCGGATCGGGTCAGCACGCAATTGCAGGTCTACCAGGAATTGGCGGTGTTGATGGCGGGGCATCCGGCTCTTGGACAGTTGGGTGACGTTGAAACCCGTCAATCGGCGACAACTTTGTTGCGTGAAGTGGCGGACCATACAGCTGCTCTGGACGTGTTCTATGCCGATACAACTGGGCGGGTGCAGGCGGCGGCGCAGGGGATTACTGGGGTGGATGTCTCGGGGACCGAATACTTTGTTCGCGCCATGCATGGAGCCCTGGGTACCGGCCATGAGGTATTGCAGCCGCTGGACCGACGTGCCTTTTTCTATGCGGCGCCGGATTTTGGTCCCGACGGCACGGTGCGTGGTGCGCTGGTGGTGGTGGCGGATGTTGAGGATGTTGAGCAGACTTGGCGCGGGTCTTTACCGGCTGTGTTCTTCTCGGGGCGCAACGGAGAGGTATTCATATCAAATCGGTCCGAGCTGCTGTTCTGGCAGCGGCGTCCGGGTGAGGATGGGCTGCATCCGAAAGATGGTGGCACGGTTGCCTTTTCAACGCATCAGGTTGGCGGCCATGACATCTGGCAGCTGAGTTGGGGGCAGTATCTTCCGGAGCAGGCTCTGCATTTGATGGTGGACCTACCGGTTATCGGCATGGTCGGAGAAATCCTTATTGATACCACTCCGGCGCGGCGCATTGCTGCGCTTCAAGCGGCGACTCTGGCGGCGGTCTGTCTGGCCTTTGGCGCGTTGCTGTTCTTGGCGACCGAGCGGCGGCGGACCCTGGCGTTGGCCAATGTGGTACTGGAAAGTCGGGTGGCGAAACGGACGCGGGCGCTGTCAGCAACCAATATGCAGTTGCGGCGAGAGGTCAAGGAACGTCACGAGGCTGAGGCGGCCTTGAAGCAAGCGCAGCAAGAGTTGGTTCAGGCAGGCAAACTGTCGGCGCTGGGGCAGATGTCGGCGGGGATCAGTCATGAACTGAACCAGCCGCTGATGGCGATTCAGCAATATGCCGACAATGGCAGTGCCTTTTTGCAAAAGGGCAAGGCAGATCGGGCGGGGGAAAACCTGGGCCGGATCTCTGAGATGGCCACACGGATGGCGCGAATCATCAAGAACCTGCGCGCCTTTGCGCGCAATGAAAGTGAACCGATCAGTCGGGTGGATTTGGTACAGGTAATCAATACAGCAGTGGAATTAACCGCAGCGCGATTGCAGGCGGATCAGGTCACAATGGACTGGGATCCAACCCACCATGATGTGCCTGTCTATGCATGGGGCGGAGAAGTTCGGTTGGCACAGGTCTTTGTTAATCTGATCAACAATGCGGCGGATGCGATGCTGGATCAGGAACAGCGTTATGTCCGTATTGTGATCAATAACAGCGCTCAGCTCCGCGTGACCGTGCGCGATATCGGGCCGGGTATCAAGGAACCGGAAAAAGTGTTTGAGCCCTTTTATTCTACTAAGACGGTTGGGAGTGCAGACGGGTTGGGGCTGGGTTTGTCGATCTCTTATGGATTGGTGCAGAGTTTTGGCGGGAACATCCGTGGTTCCAATGCGCAACAAGGCGCAATGTTCACGGTCGAACTGGAATATTGGACAGAGGAAGATGCCGCATGACCCGCAAGGTATTGCTTGTCGATGACGATGCGGCGGTGCGCGATGCGCTGGCGCAGACGCTGGAGCTGAATGATCTCGACGCGGTCACGGCCGCCTCTTTTGTCGTGGCCAAGGACCATATCACGTCGCAATTTGATGGGGTGATTGTGTCGGACATCCGGATGCCGGGGCGGGATGGTTTTCATCTGCTTGATTATGCGCATGGGGTGGACGAGGAACTTCCGGTGATTTTGCTGACTGGTGAAGGGGATATTCCGATGGCGGTGCGGGCCATGGGTCACGGGGCGTTTGATTTCCTGGAAAAACCCTGTGCGGCGGCGGATCTGCTGGCGGTGTTGGAGCGGGCCATGAAAACCCGCGCGCTGGTGCTGGAGAACCGGCGGTTGAAAACACAGTTAGAAAGCGGCGACCCGGCCGCACGCATGTTATTTGGCACCTCGTCGCAATCGAATGAGTTGCGGGCCAGCGTGCGGAGTGTGGCGCCCACAGGGGCGGAAGTATTGGTCACTGGTGCTCCGGGCAGCGGTATCCCCAAGGTTGCAGAAGTGGTGCACCTGATGTCACAGCTGGCGCAGGGCCCCTTTGTCAAACGCCCCGGCGCTGGGCTGAGCGCCAGTGACTTCGATGACTTGTGCAAGGCTGGCGAAGGCGGGTCTGTTTTCATTGACGAGGTCTCGGCCCTGCCTGATGAAACGCAATATGCGGTTTTGGATCGGCTGGAACGTGGTGCGGGCACCAGGGTGATCGCGGGATCATCGGTCAACCTTGCAGCCCTGGTTGAGGCAGGCACGTTTAATGCGGGTCTATACTATCGACTTGATGTGATGCAGGTGCGCATTCCGTCGTTGCACGAGCGTCCCGAGGATATTCCGGTTTTGTATCGTCATTATGTGGCGCAGGCGGCAGAGCAGGCAGGGATTGATGCGCCTGAAATCAACCCGGATCATCTGGCGGTGCTGATGGCCCAGGATTGGCCGGGCAACGCACGATCATTGATGTCGGCGGCGATGCGGTTTGTACTGGGCATGCCTGAAGAAACCACTCAGGCTGCTGGGCTGGGGCTGGCAGAACAATTAGCGCAGGTGGAGCGATCCTTGCTGATTGCAGCGCTGGGGCGGCAGAATGGGCGGGCAGCAGCAGCGGCGCAGGCGCTGAAATTGCCGCGTAAGACGTTTTATGACAAATTGACCCGCTATGGCATCCGGCCCGAAGATTATCGCAGGCCGGGTCGGGCTGGGGGCGAGAAATGAATATAGGTATCGATATTTGTCTTGGTATACCGGACCATTTTCCAGAGCTGGAACAACTCTACACCGAAGCATTTCCCAGCGAAGATCTATTGCCACTGGTCACGAAACTGCTGGCTGAAAGGGATATCGTTTTGTCCCTTGCTGCGCGGTCTGATGGGAGATTGGTGGGACATGCGCTGTTCACGATTTGCGGTATTGCCGGGCAGTCAGACGATACAGAAATACAGGTCGCCCTATTGGGACCTGTTGCTGTCGCTGAAGCAACGCAGCGGCAAGGAATTGGAAGTGCATTGATCCGGGCAGGTCTGCAGCGTTTGGCCGCTAATGGGATTGTGCAGATTTTTGTATTGGGTGATCCGGGCTATTATGGGCGGTTTGGTTTCCACGCTGACGATCGCATTGCGACGCCATTTCCAATTCCCAGGCAGTGGCGGGCAGCCTGGCAGTCGATGTGTTTGCAGCAGCACCAAGCATTGCCA